>ENA-UOOK01001428-UOOK01001428.1-fermentation-metagenome-genome-assembly--contig:-NODE-1428-length-31485-cov-15.807731_pt1 | contig 31485 bp, 25 predicted proteins | sample MGYA00245777_ERZ724023 | MGnify/ENA primary metagenome ERZ724023 (study PRJEB28704, sample SAMN03018312) | fermentation metagenome | biome: anthropogenic terrestrial biome; feature: soil...
CTTTTCAGACGGTTTAAATATTGATGCAGATGCTGAAAACAACGGCTAACAGAAAACCTGACATTGAGGTAAGCTTAAGGTAGGGATCCAGCTCGCGGCCTGTTTTCTTGTGAACTTGCGTTAAGAGGTAGAACTGGTAAAGAAAAACAGCCACATAGAGAAACCGGTATCCGGGCAATGCTGCAAACATAAAACTGTACTGCAAAAAGCAGGTAAACATTCCAAAAGTGAGCAAGGTATGGTAGATCTTGGCATTTTTTAAGCCTAACCTCAATGCAAAGGTGATTTTCCCCGATGCCTTGTCGTTATCCATGTCGCGCATGTTGTTGATGTTGAGTACCATCGTGCTTATGAAGCCCAAGCCTACAGCTGGCAAGACAGGCTGAAACCCGATGGAGTGGGTGTGCAGGAAATAAGTGCCGACAACCGCTACCGGGCCAAAAAACAAAAAAGCAAAAAAATCACCCAACCCCACGTAGCCGTAAGCATACTTGCCGATGGTGTAGAACAGGGCCGACAGGATACAGACCAACCCGATGCCCAGCAGTACGAAAACGGACGGTTGGGTATAACTCTCCGCAGCGTCTAAAACCAGCGTAAGCCCGATTGCAGCAACGATAACGATAGCGATCCCGATGGCTGTTTTCATCTCCCCGGGAGAAATTTTTCCGCTTTGCACCGCACGGGCAGGACCCTGTCGGTTGCCGGTAACATCGGTACCTTTCAGGTAGTCGCCCAAGTCGTTTGCCAGGTTCGACAAGATCTGGATGGATACAGCCAGTGCCAGTGCCAATACAAAAGTGATTGCAGAGAATTTTCCTTCCTGCAAGGCAACTCCCGTACCCAGGGTAACTCCGGCGACAGCCAGAAAGAGTGTGCGAAGCCTGAAAGCCGAGATCCAGTTTTTTAACTTCGCCATCTTTAATATGCCCTTGCGAAAATCACCCGTTGTGCCGACGGTTTACCGGTAACCATGCATTTCCCGGGTGTTTTATCACCTTCCAACGGGATACAACGGATGGTAGCCTTGGTTTCGTTCTTGATGAGCTCTTCGGTTTCGGGGGTTCCGTCCCAATGACAGAGTAGAAATCCGCCTTTCTCGATCTCTTCTTTAAATTCTTCGTAGGAGTTTACTTCGCGGGTGGTGGAGGCGCGGTAATCGAGCGCTTTCTTATAGATGTTTTCCTGAATTTCATCGAGCAGGTTCTTGACGTATTCCTCGATGTTCTCGCAGGAAACGGTCTCTTTGGTCAGCGTATCGCGGCGGGCAACCTCTATGGTGTTGTTCTCCATATCCCGGCCACCCATGGCCAGACGAACGGGAACACCTTTTAATTCGTATTCGGAAAACTTCCACCCCGGTTTCTTGTTGTCGGAGTTATCGTACTTTACGCTTACTCCCAGCGCTTTCAGGCGTGAGACAATACCCGATACCTTTTCGTCTATTTGAGCCAGTTGTTCGGCATTTTTGTATATAGGGACGATAACAACCTGATAGGGAGCCAGTTTTGGGGGGAGTACCAACCCGTTGTCGTCGCTGTGAGCCATGATGAGTGCCCCGATAAGCCGGGTGGAAACACCCCAGGAGGTAGCCCAGACATAGTCGCGTCCGCCGTCCTTATCGGCAAACATTACATCAAACGCTTTGGCGAAGTTCTGTCCCAGAAAATGCGATGTGCCGGATTGCAGGGCTTTTCCGTCCTGCATCAACGCTTCGATAGTATAGGTGTCTATGGCTCCCGCAAATCGTTCAGAAGCCGATTTCTTTCCTTTTATCACCGGCAGGGCCATGTACTTTTCGGCAAAATCGGCGTAAACGTTGATCATCTTCTCGGTCTCCTCCACAGCTTCTTGCTCCGTGGCATGGGCCGTATGCCCTTCCTGCCAGAGAAATTCGGCCGTGCGGAGGAACAGCCGGGTACGCATCTCCCAACGAACCACGTTTGCCCATTGGTTGATGAGCAACGGCAGGTCGCGATACGATTGAATCCAGTTTTTATAGGTGCTCCAGATAATGGTTTCGGAGGTGGGGCGGATGATCAGTTCTTCCTCCAGCTTGGCCTCGGGATCTACCACTACGCCGCTTCCATCGGGAGCGTTCTTCAGCCGGTAATGCGTTACTACGGCACACTCCTTGGCAAAACCTTCCACGTGGTCGGCTTCACGGCTGAGAAACGATTTGGGTATAAACAACGGAAAATAGGCATTCACGTGTCCGGTTTCCTTGAACATGTCGTCCAGCTGGCGTTGCATCTTCTCCCAGATAGCATACCCATACGGTTTTATCACCATACAACCGCGTACGGCTGAGTTTTCCGCCAATTCGGCTTTAATCACCAGGTCGAGGTACCATTGCGAATAATCTTCGCTGCGGGAGGTAAGTTCTTTCAATTCCTTTGCCATATCTTATATAAAATTCTGAATATTTATTTAAGGGTGCAAAGATACGAATATTCGTAGAAATTTGAAATTAGAAACGGGTATTTCGACTTAAGAAGATCCCGGTTCTATCCAAAATTACTTTTTATCTTATCCAGCAGGTTCCCGCAGGCATCTTCCAGCAAATCCATCACCAGCTCGAAACCGGACGCTCCCCCGTAATAGGGATCGGGAACCTTGTGGTGGTGGGAAAACTTACTGGAGAAATCGATCATCCGGTGGATTTTGGCAACATCCTCTTCCGTTTTTGCCAGTTTTTTTACGTTCCTGTAGTTGTCATCATCCATCACAATGATGTAATCGAACCGCTCAAAATCAGTGCTGACGAACTTCCGCGACCGGGAACAAAAATCGTAGTTGCGCCGTTGTCCGTGCATACGCATCCGGTCATCGGGCAATTCGCCTTCGTGCCAGCCGGATGTGCCTGCGGAATCTACAAAGATTCTCTCTTCCAGGCGGTTGTCGGCAACCATTTTCTTGAGAATCCCTTCAGCAGCCGGAGAACGGCAAATGTTTCCGAGACAAACAAAGAGAACGTTGACTTGTTGATTCTTGGCAGGAGGAATTTGCATAACGCTAATCGATTATAATCTAAAACAATGCGGCAAAGATAACATTTTTATTTATATTTGCAGCCTTAAACCATTTTTGTGTCGGAATGAACATACCGGAAGAGAGAAAATCGCAGCCCATTTCCAAAGAGATTACCGTTGTTGAAGCTAAAAAAGAATTGGAGAAGAACAGGAGTAAAAGAATCCTGTTCGCCACAGGAGGTTCTTTTGCCCTGGTTTTAGCCGTGTTGGGCGTTTTCGTTCCCGGCATACCCTGTACCCCTTTCGCACTATTGTCTGCCGCCCTTTTTGCAAAAAGTTCCGAAAAGCTGTATAACTGGTTGCTGAGTAACAGGATACTGGGGCCCCGCATTAAAAACTACCAGCGCCGGAAAGGTATTTCGAAAGGCGGAAAAGTGAAGGTAATCATTTTGATGGTGACGATGGTGTTGGTCTCTTCTTTCCTGATAATAAATGTGCCGGCCATAAGGATCGTAATTCTCTTGTCGGGCCTTGTCGGAGCGATTGTGGTGTGGTTCTTTGTTCCCGAAGGGAGAGACTATACCGAAGAGGAGGGCTAGTCCCTCAGGTACGCGAAGTAATACTTCTCCACCTTTTTCGATAACAACTCGATGTTGAACATATCGGATGCGGTGGAGATGTCTTTTATGGAGCCGTCGCGATAGAGGATCTTGATGCTTTCGTCGTACTTGTTGTACATGTCGGTAGCCAGCGAATCGGCAGAAACAAAATAGGCAGCCTCGCTTTCCGAGATTCCGTATTTACGGGTAAATTTTTCGATAAATTCTTGCTTCTTTTCTGCCGGGTGAGGTTCATTGGTAATCTGGATCTTGAACAGCTTCCTGTTGACCATTCCGTGGCTCAGCAAGGATAAGACCTTGTCGGAATGAGACTTCCATACCTTTAACGATGTCCAGATATCGTTGTCGTCCAGGTTCGTGAAATGTTCCAGCACTTCCGGGCTTTCCCGGAAATCTTTCAACGTGATGTCGTTTTTTAGGAAGAATGCCAGCGAGGGCGATGCAAAGAGGTCTTCGCCGTTTCGCGACAGGTACTTGGCCCGGTTGATGGTGTTTGTCAACATTTTCTCCGAGGCCACCGCCGTTTTGTGCAGGTAGACCTGCCAATACATAAACCGGCGTGACATCAGGAAGTTCTCTATCGAATAAATCCCTTTCGACTCAACCACCAGCTTGTCGTCAATCACATCGAGCATCTTCATGATGCGTGCCGCACCGATACCCCCTTCGCTGACACCCGTAAAAAAACTGTCGCGCTGCAGGTAGTCCAGTCGGTCGACATCCAGCTGCCCACTTACCAGCTCGTGTAAAAACCGCTTGGGGTACTTGTCCCGGAAAATATCGATGGCCGTCTGGAGTGCACCTTTTTTCTCGCCGTTGATCTGCTGCATCAGCAGCAACGAAACCTCTTCGTGAGGCACGTTGTTCGCCAGCGTATTCTCCAGCACATGCGAAAAGGGAGTGTGCCCGATATCGTGCATCAGGATGGCAGCCAGCGCTCCGCGGTATTCGTCTTTGGTGATCTCGTGGCCTTTGTCGCGTAAATTCAGCAAGGCCACGTCCATCAGGTACATGGCGCCAATGGTATGGTGAAACCGGGTATGCTGTGCACCGGGATAAACATAGGATGCCATTCCCAGTTGCCGGATCCGGTTCAGCCGCTGCAGGCAGGGATGCTGGATAAGTTCGTAAATAAACTCATCGGGGATATTGACAAATCCAAAAACGGGATCGTTGATTATTTTTCGCTTCTGCTGCATATAAAATAAAAAAAGACTGCTGGCTTTCCTCCAACAGTCTGATTTTTAATTAGTTGTCTTATCAGGACAATGTTCGTGTCTAACTGTCAGCAATATGTAGGTTGCTGTGCGAATAGTGTGCTAAATAATTATATTTTCTGCTTCATCCTGAGCCTACAAATTTAGCCATTTATTTCCAGAATTAGTTAAATAAGTTAGTTTTTTACTCTTTAATTATATTGCCGATGTTCATACAACTCATAATCTCATTATTGAATTCCAGCATTCTTACATTGATCCACAAGAAAGAACTTCTCGGGAGAAATTTTATAAAAATATGGTTTGGGTGGTTGACGGAACACGTTTGAAAAGAGACTATCCTCGTTTCCTTAAAGGGAAAAATAATTGTTTTGAAAATAAGATATTTTACGAAACGGACAATCCTAAAATATTTAGAGTTGACTTAATAGATTGGTGTTTTCCAATTGCTTGGCTTGAAAGTTCTGTTCCTGTAATTTTTGACTTTTTAGGTGATGGTTCAATGGACGACCTTGAAGGAATAAGAACTACTCTTTACTGTTTATTCCCTCAAGTTGGAAAATATGCTCGAGTTGCAGAAATTTCACGTAAAGCTTTCATAAATACAACCACAAATGGAGAATGGACAACACGGGTTCAAAAGTTTATTGACGAGTTTAAAACACAAGATAAAATTGAACTAGAATCGCAACAAAAAACAATATCTCGCCCATCAAAAGTAATATACACATATCGAGGAATTCTACTCATAGGTTGTTATGGTGAGTACAAAAGACGCCTTCGAAAAGAGCGTCGATAAAGCATTGGTTTGTAAATAGAATTGCTAGATGAGTCTGTTATTGATTTAATAATATTGAGACTTGAATATCAGAAATTGTAAATCATCAGCATAAAGTTCACCGCTTATAAGTAAATTTAGTTTAGTAATTTCACATAAACAACTAATTTTCAAAAGACAGACTTTATGCAAAAAAGAGTAAGTAAGATCGAAAAGTTAATCAGGGAGGTTCGTCGTAACACCCATCATGTATTTAATGAAGAGCAGAAAATCTTTATTGTCATCGAAGGGATGCGAGGCGAGATGACCGTAGCGGAATTGTGCCGGAAACACGGTATAAGTGAACCGACTTATTATAAATGGAACAAGGAATTCATCGAAGCCGGTAAAAAACGCCTCTCGGGTGACGAAGCCAGAGAAGCTACTTCCGATGAAGTAAAGGAACTACGCAAAGAGAATGCTGTTTTGAAGGAATCTTTTGCTGATCTGGTGATTCGCTACGATATTGTAAAAAAAAGCTTGAACACACTGGAATAGTTCATAAGTTTAAGAGATATATGAGACTATCAGCAGAAGAAAAAGAAGAGACCATTGAAATCGTTAAAAGGTCAGAACTGGGCGTGAATCGCACTTTAGAGCAACTGGGGATTCATGAACAGACGTTTTACATTTGGTATCACGCCTACAACAGCGGTGGAACCGATGCACTGAGAAATAAACGCCCAGGCAGACGTCAGTGGAACTCTATCCCGGAAGAACAAAAAAATGGTAGTGGAACTGGCGCTTGACTATCCGCAGGAATCTCCGCGGATTTTGGCTACCAGGATCTTCAACGAATCGGGTATGTTCATTTCGAAATCTTCCGGTTACAGGATACTTAAATCCAGAGGCCTTGTACAAAAAAGCGAACGCTGGTTCTTGAGCGCATCGGACGAAATTCACACAAAAACCCGTTTTCCCAATGAAATGTGGCAGACCGATTTTACCTACTTCAAAATCATCAGATGGGGTTGGTATTATCTCTCACCGTAATTGACGATTACAGTCGCTATATCGTACACTGGGAATTGTGTGAGAGTGTGAGTGCCGTGGATGTCAAACGAACGGTTGACAGGACGATGGAGGCTGTCGGATTAATAAATAATCGTCCCCGAAGCTGCTGTCAGACAACGGTCCCTGCTACATATCCAAAAGATACCTATTGTATTGATCAGATATACGGAAAACCATTGCATCCTCAAACGCAGGGAAAAATTGAAAGATACCACAGATCGATGAAAAACGTGGTAAAACTACAAAATTATTATTGTCCCGATGAGTTGAAAGCCGCGCTTGCCTGGTTTGTAGATTACTTACAACAACGAACGTTATCACGAATTTCTTGATAACCTTACGCCTGCCGATGTTTATCTGGGCAGAGGAGAGAAGATTTTAACAATAAGGAAACAAATAAAAAAGGAGTCGATGCTTTTAAGGAGAAAAATTTACAAACAGTATAAGATGCGTCATGCACGTAACACTAATATTTTTCTTTTCGAACGCCCTCTCCCAAATAAAGGAGGGTTTTGAAAAGAAATATCCTAAAAAGAGTGTATCTTAAAAACAAATTAACTATACTTGCAGTGGTAAACTTAGTTTGAAGACATACAGAATATAAAAACGATTAAGGGGGCGACCCCTAACCGTTTTTGTCCAACTAAAATTAGGTCTCAGCATTACCCATTAGAAAAAAGGTGCCCAATTAACTATAAATATAAAACCCGACACAGTTTAATTTACAGAATCCTTTTTAAATCTTACCGTATGAGTTTTTCTACTTCCTATTATAATAATATATTTAGAAAATTTCAAGAAGGGAATGAAGATGCATTTTCTTTTTTTTATCAGTTTTATTTAAACGATTTGTATTCATATGGTATTAGTATGGGATTTGGAAAAGATGTTGTCAAGGATGTAATTCAGGATGTATTTCTGAAAATGTATTTTGAGAAAAAAAACTTCACTTCCATTAATCATTTAAAATTTTTTTTGCTAAAATCCCTTAAAAACAGGCTGTACAACATCTATAAATCCAAAGCTGTTTCAGCAACGACCGAAATATCCGAAGAGATCATCAGTTTTTCCATAACGACAACCGTGCTAGACAAGATAATTGATGAAGAAGATCGTACCATTATTAAACAGCAACTTGATGAGCTTCTTTCAGAACTCACTTCTCGCCAAAAAGAGGCTGTTTATCTTCGGTTTATGCAGGAACTGGAATATGATGAAATAGCCGAAATAATGCATATAACGGAACATGCCGCCCGGAAATTAATATCCCGTTCCCTGAACCGATTGAGGATGGCGAGCAGTTACTTTTAACCTGTTCTTTAATACTGATTTTCTATTAATTTTCATTTTATTTATAAAAAATGGGTACAAAAAATTGTCTCGTTTGTATATATAAAAAAGATGGAATAAATGCAGGCGTATAAATATAAAAACTATACCGCAATAGATTTCCTCAAAGATAAGGATTTTCAGAGATGGCAGCTTTTCAAGAGTGAAAATGACACACTGTTTTGGAATGATATTGTTGAAAAATACTCAATCTTGAGATTGCCGATTGAAGAAGCAATCAACCTCTATAAAAATAGTATTCAATTCAACAATTTCAGCATGTCTACTTCAGAAGTATCTGAGTGCATAAATTCATTACAAAACCAAATTCGTCGCAAAAAGATAAGAAGAACTAAAAAAAGAATTGTATTGAGTATATCAACCATAGCAGCATGTGTTGCTATTATAATGTGCATTCCACTAATCTTTAATAAAAACAATAAAAATGGACAAGATATCTCAATCTTTGCACAGGCAACAACAGACAATAACGACTTATATTCCTCCGACACCAAGTTAATCGTATCAGCAAATAATACTGTCATTTTAAAAAATATAGAGTCTACTATCCAATATGAAGAAGAAGGTATAAAAGCCGATAACAACATTATTTTAAAGAAGGAGACTTCTCTTTATAACCAGTTGATAACGCCTTATGGAAAACGCTCCGTTATAACTTTTTCTGATGGGACAAAAACATGGGTTAATGCAGGTAGTAAGATTACATATCCTACCGAATTCGACAAAGAGAAAAGGGAGATTTACGTTGATGGGGAAGTCTACATAGAAGTTTCAGAAGATAAGAAACGCCCGTTTATGATAAAAACGAATCAAATGAATATCGAGGTGTTGGGAACAAAGTTCAACGTGTCGGCATATGAAGCCGATAAAGCAAACAGCGTTGTACTTTTATCAGGATCGGTAAGCATTTCATCAAATACAAGCGACAATAGTATTATCCTCAAACCGGATCAAATGTATTCTGATATAGAAGGTTCCCACACCGTTGAAAATGTGGATGCGGGTGTCTATATTTTATGGACACAGGGATTGTATCAATTCGAAAGTGAGAGTTTAGCAAAAATTGTAACTCGCATCGAAAGATACTATGGTATACAAATCGAATGCGATACTTCCATAGCCGAATTGAAATGTTCCGGGAAACTCGATCTGAAAGACGACATGGATAAACTACTTGAAGAACTGTCCGGCGCTTTACCCATAACTTATAGAAAAATTAACGATAGATTTTACATAATAAAAACAAAATCCTAAATTTTAAAAGAATTTGCCTATGATTAAAACCTGACACTTATTAAAATGAAACCGGATGATAGATTCAGTATCATCCGGTCATAACTTAAATGTAAAACCAATTAAAATTTTAAATTTAAATCATTACAAATGTATGACAAATATTAAACACATTGGCTTAAAAAAGGCTAATATTATAAGAACATGTCGAATTATGAAAGTATCTCTTTTATTTTTTATTCTGGGAGTTGGCATATGTATATCTAATAACAGTTACTCTCAGTCGACAAAATTATCGTTGCATCTTAATAACAAAACGATTAATCAAATCTTTTCAGAAATAGAAAAAAACAGCGAATTTATTTTCTTTTATCAGGATGATATTATAGATATTGACCGGAAAGTCTCGGTTAATTTTAATAATGGGACAATCGATGAAATCTTGAATGAAGTCCTGGATGCTACAAATAATACTTATTTTATTTCCGATCGCTCAATCTACATTATAAAAGAGACTTCGGATAAAATATTAAATGAGGAAGAAGTTCTCCAACAACAAAAAAAGCGAGTCACCGGAAAAGTTACAGACAAAGATGGAGAAGCCATTATAGGTGCCAATATTATGGAAAAAGGTACTACGAATGGAACTATTTCGGAACTGGATGGCAGTTTTTCACTGAACATTGAACCTGATGCAGTGCTTCAAATCACCTATATTGGGTATATGGGACAAGATATCAATACATCGGGTAAAACAACATTCAATATAGTTTTACAGGAAGATACTAAACTAATAGATGAAGTAGTGGTTGTTGGTTATGGAGTACAACGTAAAGTGACTTTAACTGGTTCAGTTTCTAACGTTGATGGTGAAAAGCTTGTAGAAAGTCCTGCAATCTCTGTATCTAACTCGTTGGCTGGACGTTTATCAGGCATTTTTGCAAATAATAGATCCGGAGAACCTGGTGAGAATATATCCAATATATTGATACGAGGTAGAAGCACATTGGGCTCTACATCACCTCTTTTTGTGATCGATGGTGTGTGGGGGCGTAGTGGTTATAATCAACTGGATCCTAATGAAATTGAAAGCATTACGGTATTAAAAGACGCTTCTGCGGCAATCTACGGAGCACAAGCTGCCAACGGTGTAATTTTAATAACTACCAAAAGGGGAGTTGATGGAAAGAAACCAACTTTTAATTATACAATGAATTATGCATTGTCACAGCCTACTCGTTGGCCTGAAATGTCGAATGCAGCTGAATATGCTCAAGTATATAACGAAATGCTTAATAGGGAAGGTCAGCCAGATAGATTCTCGAAGGAAGAGATTGCCAAATTTGGAGATGGATCAGATCCAATAAATTACCCCGATACGGATTGGCCAGCAGAAACTTTTAAAACATTTAGTACCCAACAACAGCATAACTTGTCACTACAAGGTGGCAGTAATAGGGTAAAATATTATATGTCTGGAAGCTACTCGAATCAAAATTCAATAGTTAAAAATGGAATACATGATTATACGATCATAGGCTTACGTTCCAATATTGATGCAACAGTTACCGATAATATTACTTTATCAATGGATCTTTCAATGAATCAGTCTGACAGAACAAGACCGAATCAAAGCTCCAGTACTATTTTTGGAACGACAATGTATAATTTTCCTTGGCTTGTAGCCTATTATCCCAATGGTTTACCTGGTCCTGGTCTAGAGCGAGGCGAAAATCCAGTAGCAATGGCTACCGACGATGGAGGATATAGGAAATCAAGATATAGCATGTACCATACAACTTTTCGTTTTGATGTTAAAATACCTTGGGTTAAAGGATTAGGAATCGATGGCTTTGCCGCATGGGATCGTAATAATACCTTTAATAAAAACTGGCTAAAACCATGGACAGTATATAATTACAATGCTATAACCGACACGTATGAACCAAAGCTAGGTGGTGCATTGACAAAGCCTCAATTAAGCGAAGAATCGATTTATCTTAATCGTCTTATGCTTAATTCTAAATTAAAATATGACAGACAATTTGGCAATCACTCTGTCAACTCTTTTGTAGCCTTTGAACAATTAAGTCAAAAACAAGATAGCTTTGATGCACTTAGAAGAAATTACATGTCAGAATCTATTGACGAGTTATTTGCAGGAGATGAACAAAACCAAGTTGCAAATGGGACAGCTTCCGAATTAGCACGTCGTACTTTCTTGGGACGATTCAGTTATGGGTATATGGATCGTTATCTTATTGACTTTAATTTCCGTTTCGATGGTTCTTCAATCTTTCCAAAGGATCGCAGATGGGGTTTCTTCCCCGGAGTATCTCTGGGATGGAGAGTATCGGAGGAAGAATTTATCAAGGATATCAGTCCTGATATCAACAACCTGAAGATTCGAGCTTCTTGGGGGCAGATGGGAAATGATGCTGTTTCAGCGTTCCAATTTCTAAGTACGTATACATTCACGAATGGATATTTTCTGGGATCAGGTTCTGATCCGGTCAAAGGAATCACTCATGGTGTGTCCCCTAACCCAAATATTACCTGGGAAGTCCAAAATACATATAACGTAGGTATGGATTTAAACATGTGGGATGGATTGTTTGGTTTAACAGCTGATTTTTTTAAACAACGGAGAAATAATATCTTGACTGCCAGGAATGCATCTATACCTAATTATACAGGTTTGAGTCTCCCCAATGAAAATATCGGAATCGTTGAAAATAAGGGTTTTGAAGTAGAGTTGTCACATTTCAACAAAAAAGGTGATTGGCAATATGGTATCACTGGTAATTTTTCTTTAGCGAAAAATAAAATTATCGACATTGATGAAGCTGCAGCTGCACAGCCTTGGCAAAGGCAAACCGGCCTTCAAATGGGGACCTCATTATACTACATTTCTGACGGAATTTACCGAACTCAAGAGGAAATTGACAATAGCCCGCATCCTACAGGAACAAGAGTTGGTGATTTAAAATATAAAGATTACGATAACGATGGCAAAATTAGTGCAGCTGACCGTGTTCGTTTAAATAAAACTAATATTCCGGAGATTATTTACGGTGTAAATTTTAGCCTTTCATATAAGAACTTAGATATGAGCATGCTACTTCAAGGACAAGGTAGGGCATGGCAATATCTTTATACGGAATCTGGAATGTTCCGCAATACATTGCATGATATAGCTGCTAACCGATATACCGAATCAAATCCCAATTCAAAATATCCGCAACTCGCTTCCCAAGGAGGGATTAGTGGCTATCAATCTACTTTTTGGCTTAAAGATGCTTCATTTTTGCGTTTGAAAAATTTGGAAATTGGGTATACTTTACCAGAAACAATTTTATCAAAAGTAAAAATGGAGAAACTTAGAGTCTATGCTAATGGTTTTAACTTGTTGATATTGTATGACCACATCAAATGGTTTGACCCGGAAGCAACATCGATGGCAGCATTCTATCCTCAAAACCGGATTATTAATTTTGGATTGAATTTAACATTTTAATTAAAATATACATTTTATAAATTATGAAACATATCAATATTTATAAATATTTCTTAATAGTTATTGCATATTCGTTTATATCATGCAATGATAACTTTTTAGAGCTTAAGCCTTTAGATAAAATCTCTCAAGAGGATGTATGGAACGACCCTGCTCTGATGGAAGCATATGTAAACGATGCGTATAGTAGGATGCCAAATGGTTTCAATAACTATATGTGGTTACATACTTTATGTGACGAAGCTGGACAGCGCGGACGTTCTGCTTACCAATCTTACTATGAAGGAATACTCGTTCCCACGGATTTGACACCATTTCCATTCTGGGATCCGTATTACGGAATTATAAACCGGAGTAATAATCTACTTGACCATGTAAAGGATCGTGAATTCAACGCACAAGATAAACAACGTGTAAATCGATTGATTGGCGAAATGAAATTTCTCCGTGCTTATTCATATTCAAAATTAATTGCATTATGGGGAGGTGTACCATTAATTAAGGAACAACTCCAATTAGATGATGACCTTCTTATTGCACGTAGCACATATGACGAATGCGTTGATTTCATTGTCAAGGAACTAGATGAAGCAGCAGGATTGTTAGATGTTACTTATTCCGGCGCCAACGTTGGAAGAGCAACTAAAGGAGCTGCATTGGCAATTAAATCACGAGTTTTATTGTATGCAGCAAGTCCATTAAATAACCCCTCGAATGACAAAACAAAATGGCAGAAAGCGGCAGATGCGGCAAAGGCTGTTATTGATATGAATGTATACAAACTGTATCCAAATTATAAGGAGACTTTCACAACATTACACAATGTAGAACAAATTTGGGTTAGAGTGTTTAATAACAACATTCGGTTAGAAAATAGTTTGGAACAATGGTTTTATCCTAATGGTCAAGGTGGTTACTGTCAAACTTTTCCTATTCATAATGCAACGGAACACTTCGAAATGAAAGCCACAGGATTATTGCCAAAAGATGATCCTGCTTTTGATCCTCAAAATCCTTTTGTAGGACGTGATCCACGTTTTTATGATTGTATACTTTACGACGGTGCGCCATTTCAAAATCGTGAAATTGAGAGTTTTCTTCCTGGAGGAAAAGACTCCAATGAAGGCCCTGAAGGACATAATGCCTCATATTCTGGGTATTACGCAAGAAAGTTTATTGATGAAAATATAGTTAAGCCTGTTGCAAGCGTTGGCGGAATTGGAAGTTCTCCATATCCCTTTATTCGATACGGTGAGATATTACTTAATTACGCTGAAGCCATGTTCTATCTTGGCAATGAGGATGAGTGTCGCAAATACTTGAATATCATTAGAGACAGACCAAGTGTTCAAATGCCTCATGTGACTGATACAGGTACTAAGCTTGAAGAACGTTTACGGAATGAACGTTATGTAGAACTTTATTATGAAGATCATCGTTGGTTTGATATAAGACGTTGGCGTATCGCTGAAGAAGTAGGTAATATTCCTGCTTACAGGATGTACGTTACAAAAGATCTTCAGACAGGGAAAAAAACATATGAAGTCGTAGTAATTAAAGAACGTGTATTCCATAAACATCATTATGTCCTACCCATTCCACAAGGGGAAATCGATAAGAACCCAAATTTAGTACAAAATCCGGGTTACATTTAGTAGTTAATTGTTAGGAAAATAAGTCCATTGTGACTTATTTTCCTAACTTGAATGTATAAAATCAATAACTTTTGAGAGACTAGAGTGTTTTTAATTTCTTATTAACAAATTTTTATTACAATGAAAAAAAATATCATCTACCTAGTATCATGTTCTATATTCTGTCTGTTAATATGTACTTGTAGTGGCAATAACAAGTCTGACAAGTCAACAGCGACTGACGTGGAAAAGATACAATTAGCACTTATGGATACACTTTACAATCTTCCGATAACACCAGAAGAAGGTGCTCAGCGTTTGCAAAATCTTTTAAAGGAATACCCAGATCTTGCTAGTTGGGAAAAGCGCAAAGCATGTCTACGCGAAGGTTTGTTAACAGCTATGGAACTAAACCCTCTACCTCCTAAATCGCCAATAAAACCACTTTATACGGGGCATATCGAATTCGATCATTACACAGTTGACAATGTAGCATTCGAATGCGTTCCAGGCTTATGGGTTATTGGCAATCTTTATAAACCTATCAATGATGGAAAAACCTCCTATCCCGCAATGCTAATTCCACACGGTCATGGAAAGCGTGAACCGTTGGATGCAACTCCTCGCTTTCTGGAAAGATCACAATACCTTTCCGCTGCACTTGCTCAAATAGGCGTAATAGTTTTTAATTATGATATGTTCGGGTTTGCAGAGTCTGCATATCATGCTGGTACTGATGTTCATGATACATCTCTGGCCGTAAGCGTTCAGACATGGAGTAGCATTAGAGCCGTCGATTTTCTTTTATCCTTAAAAGATATTGATCCTAATCGTATAGCCATTTCTGGTAGGTCAGGTGGTGGTACTCAAAGTTTCCTTGCTGCTGCGCTTGATGAACGTATATCTATATCTGCACCGATAGATCAGGTATCTAGCTTTTTCCCCGGTGGCTGTACATGCGAAAGCGGTCGTCCTATACATTCACAGTGCGGATCGTTGAGCAATAATGCCGAGATTGCTGCAATGACAGCACCTCGTCCACAGTTACTTGTTTCAGAGGGGAAAGATTGGACACGTACTACACCCGAAGTAGAATTTCCTTATCTTCAAACGATTTATGGGTATTATGATAAAACTGATTTGGTAGAAAATGCACATTTTGCCGATGAGAAACATGAAAATACTTACAACAAAAGAAGTGCAATCATAAAATATTTTGCAAGACAATGGAATCTGAATACAGAATTTATTACTGATGAAAATGGTAATTTTGACGAAAAGCGGTTTACTTTTTTAACTCCAGAACAACTGGCAGTGTTTCCGGATAAACAACTTCCCGATGGGGCACTACACACGATGGAAGAAATTTATGAGGCACTTTGTGTAAAAAGGTAAGGAAAAATAATTAATACAATTAATTATAATGAAGTAATGAAAGTTAGGAAATTTTTTGTAATATTTTTTTTACTAATTCCATTTTTATTCGGTTATGCCCAACAGGAAGATCTCTTGCTTAATAATTACTGGCTTTACAATGGTAGTACGAACAACGCATTGTATGAGCATATTATTAGTAAATCTTTCATTCAGATAGAAGAGCGTTGGGCGCATATAAACGAGTTAAAAACTAAAAATGATTGGATTAACCGTCAAACAGAAGCTCGAAAAATAATGGGAAATATTGTAGGAAATTTTCCAGAAAAGACACCTTTAAATCCAGTTATTACAGGTACTATAAAAAGAGATGGTTTCACTATAGAGAAATTGTATTTTGAATCTCGCCCGGGCTTTTATGTATCATCTGCATTGTTTCTCCCAGCAAAAAGAAAAAAAATGCCTGCAATTATATATTGTAGCGGTCACAGTGCCGACGGTTTCAGACAAGCAGGTTATCAACGAACTATAATGAATTTAGTTAAAAAGGGTTTTATTGTATTTGCTATCGACCCTATAGGTCAAGGTGAACGGATCCAGTATTTTAACACTAATGGGGAGAGTATATATGGAGCTACACATGAACATTCTTATCCAGGTAGTCAATCTTTCGTTTCAGGGGTTTCTCCTGCGAATTATTTTATTTGGGATGGTATACGAGCCGTTGATTATTTAATGAGTAGGAAAGAAGTTGATCATACACGTATAGGAATTACGGGGCGATCGGGAGGAGGTACACAAGCTGCATATATTGCAGCTATGGAAGATCGCATTTTAGCATCCGCTCCAGAGTGTTACATTACATCATTCGATAAACTACTACGTTCTAAAGGGCCGCAAGATGCAGAGCAAGTTCTGATGAACTCCTTGGAGAAAGGTTTTGATTTAAGTGATCTGATCGAAATTAGGGCTCCTAAACCAACGCTTTTAGTAACTACAACACAGGATATTTTTAGTATCCAAGGAGCCCGTGATGTATTCAACGAAGCGCAAAAGGCTTATAGGGCACTGGGTGCACCTAAAAATTTAAATATGGTTGAAGATGATGCTGGACATGCTTCTACTAAAAAAAATAGGGAAGCTTTGTATGCTTTTTTTCAAAAATATTTGAATAATCCTGGAGATTCTAAGGACGAAGAGGTCGAAGTCTTCGAGAAAGAAGAGTTATTTGTCACTCCAACAGGGCAGGTTCAAACTTTCTTGAATGGAGAAACTATATTTAGTCTCAATAATAAATATAGTGAAAAACTTCTTGAAGGAGTACAGTCACAAAGAGAAAACTATTCTGAATTTCTAAAACGTATAAAAGACAAGGCAATTAAATTGACAGGTTATGTAGAACCGACAAAGCCAAAAGATTATATCTTCTCGGGGAGACTATGGAGAGATGGGTATTCTATTGAGAAATACTTGATCAAAGGTTCCGGAAACTACTACATACCACTTTTATACATGATCCCGGATAAAATCACTAGGGAAAATATTCTTTTGCTTGGTGAAAATGGTAAAATATCAGCGGCTGAAAAAGGAAAACTTGCTGAACAGTTGGTGCAGAGTGGTCATTGTGTTGCGATACCTGATCTGATCGATATTGGGGAGTTAGGCGGAGGTTTCAAGAGAGGGGATGCAATCATAGATGGAGTTCCTTTAAATGTTTGGTATGCAGGGATTTTATCGAAAAAATCACCTTTATCAATAAGAGTTGAGGAAATCAAGATAATTGAATCGTTTATGAAGGTGTTAAATTACACATCAGGCAATATTGTGGGTGTGGCCCAAGGTACTTTGACTTCCGATCTTCTCCATTCAGCAGTGATAAATGTTATGTTTAAAAAAATTGTTTTAATAGAGCCGTTAATTTCCTACGAATCAATCGTTAAAGAGAAAAATTATCGAACAAAATTTATCATGTCTGCTGTACCTGCTGTTATCGGGCAATATGATCTTTCAGATCTGGCTGCATCAATCATGCCTACAGAACTATTATTTGTAAATCCTGTAAATGCATTTGGAACAAAGGTTGACAGCCAGACTTTCGAAAAAACTTATAGTAAAGTGATTGATTATCGTCGAAAAAACGATGCCGGTGAATTGTCATTTTCCAATCAAGACAATCAATCAGGAGTAAATGGGAAAATTTTAAGTTGGATAAATAATTAAAACAATTCACCATGTACTTTTTGCACATAAACACATTCTCTTACCAATTTTTTTTTAAAAATCTACGTAATTTTCTCGTTTTCACTTTCTTTTTTCTTTTTTCAGCTCTTTTCTTTAATCTGTGGGCTCAGGATGATCTTCGGGTACTGAACAACTGGCTTCATTATTCGGATGCGTCAAATTCACTGTATCACCACCTCACAGATAAAGCATACCGCTATCTTGACCAAAGAGAAAACGATGTTTCGCGGATTAGCACTATCAGCGAGGTTGAAAAACGGCAGGCAGAGTTAAAACAGGCAATGTGGGATGTCCTAGGCCCCTTTCCGGAAAAAACAGATCTCAACCCGAAAGTTACCGGAAAAGTTAAAAAAGATGGGTATAGCATCGAGAATGTTATTTATGAATCCCTTCCTGGCTTCTATGTAACAGCTTCTCTTTTTATACCAGATAAACTGCAAGAGCCTGCACCGGCCATACTATTCTGTTCAGGACATAGCTTCGAGGCCTACAGAAAGCAATCATACCAACTCCCGCTTCTGAATTTGGTGAAGAAAGGTTTTATCGTTCTTGCTATTGACCCGATTGGGCAGGGTGAACGGATGGAATATTTCGATCCGAAGACTAACGCTTCTGTAATCGGCGGATCAACTAAGGAACACTCTTATCCATCGCCACAAGCTTCATTGATCGGACAATCGGTGGCTCGATATTTTATATGGGATGGTATTCGGAGTATAGATTACCTGGTAAGCAGAAAAGAGGTGGACGCGAAAAGAATCGGGGTACATGGACTTTCCGGTGGCGGCACTCAAACCGCTTATATTTCTGCGCTTGACGACAGAGTTGCGGCATCAGCTCCCGCAGGTTATATTACAAGTTACAGGCGATTGATGGAATCGATAGGTGTTCAGGACGGGGAACAGAACCTCTTTCATGGTATATTAGAGGGGATTGATCATGCTGATTATATCGTGATGAGAGCTCCTAAACCCACGCTTGTTATGGCTACTACCAGGGATTTTTTTAGTATTCAGGGTACTCGTGAGACCTATTCTGAATGTAAAAGAATCTATAATATTCTGGGAGAACCGGCGAATTTAGAACTAACTGAAGATGATGATGGCCACACCTACACGAAGAAAAACCGTGAGGCAATGTATGCGTTTTTTCAGAAGCATCTCAACTTCCCCGGATCTGCCAAGGAGGAGGACGTGGAATATCTGACCGGGGAAGAGTTGCAGAAAACAACCACCGGACAGCTTGCATCATCAATTAAACATAAAACTGTATTTGACCTGAATAGAGTTGAATCAGAAAAGTGGATAAAAAGATTAGAGAAGTTAAGAAAAAAAGAAAACTATAACAAAACTTTACCTGAAATAGTAGAATCCGTCAAGAAGCTCTCCGGGTATAGTGAGCCTTCCCTTAACGATCAACCGCTGTTTACAGGAAGGACCAGTAAAGAAGGTTACGTGATTGAAAAATATTTTATTAAAGGTGGAGGTAATTATGTGATCCCATACCTGTTAATTATTCCGGATAAAGTAACTAATAAAGCGGCCATTTGTCTGTTTCCCCAAGGTAAATCGGAAGCAACCGAAAAAAAAGAAATTGAGATGTTTATTGAAAAAGGATACACGATATTGATACCTGACCTTATCGGAACCGGCGAGTTGGCGAATGATGACTACAAGGGAGATGCGTATATTGAAAACACATCCTACAATATCTATTTTACGGCGATGCTAACCGGTAACAGTATCGTGGGTATACGAGCATCAGATGTAGTTAAGCTTTCGCGTATTCTTTCTCAAAAGGAGGGTATAGATGAAGTAGTAGGTGTTTCCTGGCAGACTATGTCATCGGTGTTGCTGCACGCGGCTGCTTTTGACACGGTGATTTCACGAATTGTCCTGATAAAACCTTACTCTTCATATCGATCTTTTGTTGAAAACCGTTTTTATGACCCTGAATTAGTTTATAGTTTAGTTCCAGGAGCACTTACACGTTACGACCTTCCTGATCTTGTAGCTTCTTTGGCACCTCGATGCCTTATAGTTACAGAGGCTGCTGGTGCAAATAGTGAGACAATACTTAAACCTGATGAAAAGACTCAAGCTGAGGTGGAGGCAATCAATGGAGCATACAAAAGACTTGATGCGAATGAAAAGTTAAAGATTCACTCATCAAATTCAATTGATATTTTTAACTCCTGTAATTAAATTTATTTTACTATTTCTAACCATCTTAGCAAGATAGATCTACATGATTTTTTGTCGACACATTAAAAACAGTATAAATTATTATGAGACACCTTTTTAGTTTAATTTATTGGACCTTATTAGCATTGATCTTTTCTGTTGCTTCAAATTCATGTAATTCCAATAAAGAAGGTTCAACAGGGTTAGAGCTTGGTATTTGTACCGGTTTTTCTAATTCAGAAATCATGAATAAATTAGGTTATTCATATATAGAAGAGAGTGTGAGCCGATTTTTAATGCCAAACAAAACAGAAGAGGAATTTAATGAGACGCTGCTATTAACAAAGAAGGCTTCTCTTCCCATAAAAGCATGTAATAACTTTATTCCTAAAGATTTAAAAAGTGTAGGCCCGGATGCCGTTCATGCCAAAATATTAACATACGCGGAAACAGCACTCCGTAGATCACATATAGCAGATGTAGAGTTTATTATTTTTGGCAGTGGTGGTTCCAGATCTATTCCGGAAGGATTTCCGAAAGATCAGGCTCGCGCTCAATTCATCGATCTATGTAAAGAAATTGCGAAAATTGCTGAGAGATATGATGTAACTGTTGTTCTGGAACCATTGAACAGACTGGAATGTAATTTCATTAACTCGGTTGATGAAGGTGGGGAAATTGTAAAAGCAATAGATCATCCCAATTTTCAACTTCTGGCAGATATCTATCATATGAAAATGGATGGCGAGGGCCCTGAAAATATACTAAAACAGGGTGATCTGATTAAGCATGTTCATATTGCTGAGAAACAAGACAGAGCGGTACCGGGGACATATAATGAGGATTTTCGCCCCTACTTTGATGCGTTAAACAAAATAAATTATAAGGGCAAAATTTCTATTGAAGCTCGTTGGAATGATTTTGATGCAGAAGTTTCATTAGGAATTAATACCATTAAAAATCAATTAAATAATTAATCATGGAAACTAGAAGAAATTTCATTAAGAAGTCGGCTCTCAGTGCTGCCGGCATAGCTATGGGAAGTACCCTGAACATGTCTGCAAAAAGCTATGCAAAGATCATGGGTGCTAACGACAGGGTTAGAGTGGGTATATTGGGTTTTTCTAACCGGTTCAAAGGCTCATTAGGGAAAGCATTTCTTAAATATGCCAATGAGATGAATTTCGAACTATACACGGTTTGTGATATTTGGAACAGACGCCGCGATGAAGGACAAGCCTGGTATAAAGAAATGACCGGCGGAACAATTAAAACCGCCAGGAACACAGATGAGTTATGGTCTCAAAAACCGGATGCAGTAATCATCAGTACAGCAGATTTTCAGCATGCACTCCACACCGCTGAGGCTGTCAGAGCCGGATGCGATGTGTATGTCGAGAAGCCTTTTGCCGAGACAATGGATGATGCTAATTTTGCTTTGAAAGCTGCACAAGAGATGAATAAGGTTATCCAGGTGGGTTCACAAAGAAGAAGCGGAACCAACTATCATGCAGCTTATGATTACATCAAATCAGGAAAATTCGGTAAGATTATTAATGTAGAGATGACCTGGAACGTGAATCAACCCGGTCGCTGGCGACTGCCTCAGCTTACCAAAGAGATAAGGGAACAAGATACAGACTGGAAACGATATCTAATGAATCGACCCTTTGAACCCTGGGATCCACGCAAATACCTTGAGTACAGACTTTTCTGGCCCTACTCTTCCGGTATACCGGGACAATGGATGGCTCATCAAATTGATACGGTACACTGGTTTTCAGAACTAAAGTATCCGCGATCCGTGGTGGCTAACGGTGGCATTTACATGTGGAACGACGGCAGAACTAATTATGATACCATGACTGCTGTTTTTGACTATGGTGATAAAGATGAAAAAGAACCGGGTAATGGGTTCCAGGTTATTTATTCATCAAGGCAGAACAACTCCTCCGGTGGTACTAAAGAGTGGTACTTTTCAAATGGAGGCAAACTTGATCTTGATACCAATATGGTGAATAGCGATGGCGGACTAACAGAACAACATGCTTCTGCAATGGGTATGAAGCCTTTCCTGCTGGATACTTTCGAATTGCCGCAACTAAAAGCTGAAACAGATGCTGATACTGGGGCAGATCCGCTTACTAACGCACACATGAAAAACTGGATGGATTGTGTAAGGAATGGAAATGTAAAAACAAATGCTCCTCTAGAAGCCGGATATAGCCATTCAATTGCCGATATTATGGTTACTGCTGCATTACGTACCGGGCAACGAGCCACATTTGATGAGAAACAAAAGCAGGTGATTGCTGGTGGTAAAGTGTTTAAATATTAGGACCAATGAAATCAATTAAATTTGTTATTACTCTTTTACTGATATTTTCATGTTCTGCAATCAGTGCTGACAATATGAACGGGAAGGTTGATTTTAAACCTGATGCCAAAAATAAAAAAGTAGATGTATTTATAGATAATAAACATTTCACATCTTTTATTTATCCTGACAACATGGAAAAACAGGTTCTATATCCTATTTACACTGTTTCGGGACAGGATATAACCAGGGGATTCCCTATTAATCCCAGACCTTTCGAAAGAACGGATCATCCCCACCATGTGGGCTTATGGTTTAATTTTGGTGATGTAAACGGTTTGGATTTCTGGAATAACTCCTTCGCGATAAAGTGGGAGGATAAACATAAGTATGGATCCATAAAATTTGATAAAATAGAAAAAATGGATTCATCTGCCGGAGAATTACAGACTTTAGCGAACTGGGTGGATAGCAAAGGGAATATACTCCTTGAGGAGAGAACTACATTTATTTTTAGTGAAAATAATGGTACTAGATTTATAGAGAGAATTACAGCATTAACAGCTATGCAAAAAGAGGTTGTTTTTACTGAAAATAAGGAAGGGCTTATAGGGCTAAGGGTGGACAGGGCTTTTGAAGAACCGTCGTTAAAAGCTGAGAAATATCTCGACTCGAATGGTAATATAACGGAGACCGCTATTCTCAATAATGAAGGTGTAAATGGAGTCTACCGTAATGCGGAAGGTGTAAAAGGGGGCGATGTTTGGGGCAAGAAAAGCAAATGGGTTGCACTGAGTGCAAATAAAAATGATGAGATTATAACTATTGTTATGATAGACCATCATAATAACCCGTACGATCCTGCATGGTCGCATGCGAGAGGTTACGGACTTTTCGCAATGAACAACCTTGCGGGGAGAGCTGTGGATAAGAGCTCTACACCCGTGAAGATAACACTCGGCAATGGAGATAAGGTTACTTTCCGTCATAAAATAGTAATTGGAGGTGATCTTTCAGATAAAGAGATAGAGGAGGTGTATAACAGCTTTAATTATGATAATTAAGAATCAAGAATCAAGATAAAACAAGAACAAAGACAAAAGATAAATAAAAGTAACAATTAACAAGACTATCAAGAAAGACAATGATGAAAAAAGAAAACAGGACAATGTCGAGAAGGAATTTCCTGGCTGTATCTGGGACGATTGCAGGATCAACAGTTATTAACCCTAAATCACAAATTTTCGCCGGGAATGTTGCCACACCGAAACAGTCTTCAGGCAAAATAAAAGTAGCACTGGTAGGTACGGGAAATAGAGGTGCCGGCATGTGGGGAGGCAGCGTGGTAAAAGAGTATTTCGATTACGTGGATTACGTTGGTCTCTGCGATCACAACCCGGGAAGGCTTGAGGTAGGCAGCCAAATGATAGGGGCAAATTGCCCCACGTTCACAGATTTTGAGCAGATGATGCGTGAAACGAAACCGGATGTTCTCATTATAACCACGGATGATGATACACATGATTACTTTGCCGAAAAAGGCATGGAGATGGGTGCAAACATCATATGTGAGAAACCGATGGCAATAGATGAGAGAAAAATTCAGACAATCATTGATGCCGAAAAAAGAACAGGGAAAGAGTGCAGGGTTACTTTTAATTACCGTTATTCACCACATCGTGCAAAAATATGGGAGTTACTACGTTCCGGAGAAATAGGAAACATTACATCAGTAGATTTTCACTGGTATCTCGACACTTCTCACGGTGCAGACTATTTCCGAAGGTGGCACAGGCTCGTGGAAAAAGGCGGGTCTCTCTGGGTGCACAAAGCCAGTCATCATTTCGACCTGCTGAACTGGTGGATTGAAAGTGATCCTAAAAGTGTATATGCATTGGGAAATTTAGAATTTTACGGAAAAAACGGGCCTTTCAGGGGAGTCAATTGCAGAAATTGCTCTCATACAAAAGAGTGTAATTTCTATTTTGACATAATGAGAAACGAGAGAAACAAGAGGTTGTACGTTGATAACGAGAAATATGACGGGTATCACCGCGATGGTTGCGTGTTTAGAAATGACGTTAATATCTATGATAAAATGGCTGCAACTATCAAGTACATGAACGGGGTACAGGTATCCTACTCATTAACAACCTACTCTCCATACGAAGGATACAGGATCGCTTTTAACGGCACCAAAGGAAGAATAGATGCATGGATTCAGGAATCAAACCCCACGACAGATGCAAACTATGATGAGATTATCGTCTACAAAAACTTCGGAAGAAGACAATATATTCAATTACCACAAGGCAGTGGGCATGGCGGAGGCGACAAGCTCCTGAAGGATCAGATTTTTATCCCCGGAACAACTGATGATCTTAAGCAGGCTGCCGGCGTAAGAGACGGTGCATTAGCCTGTCTGGTAGGGATAGCTGCAAGGAAGAGCATTAATTCAAAAGAAACTGTTTTCATAAAAGATCTGACGACCATCAAACCTCAAGAAAAGAAGGAATACAGGAAAATTTGATCTTAAAGGTATTTGATTTAATTGTAGAAAGATTAATATAGAATTGATGAAACCGATAAAAATATTAATTACAGGAATTATTCTGTTCATCTCTTTTTCGTGCGTTGAAAAACGGAAAGGCATTATCGTTACTTTCCCGGAAATTAGTGAACCTATTCAAATTACTGGAGGAGAATACGAGCATTTCTTTGCCAGTTATTATGGCATCAATTCATGGAGTAAGTCACAGCGCTATGTTACCGTTTTACAAACTGACATTAAACATAAGCTGCCCGATGAAAATGATCCGGCAACCTTGGGGCTTGTTGATTTAACTACTAATGAATTTATTCCTCTCGCCCTAACCAGGGCATGGAATTTTCAGGAGGGCTGCATGGCCCATTGGCTGGGCAGTTCTCCCGATTCTCTGATAATTTATAACGATTATAGAGATGGCAAGTATGTTTCCGTGATTTTGAATGTTCACACCAAAGAAGAGGTAAAAACTTTTCAACACCCGGTAAGTGCCGTTACAGATGATGGAACTAAGGCTGTAAGCATCAATTTTTCGAGACTTCGTATAACTCGTCAGGATTATGGATACGGTGGCGAGGGACAGGATGCTCGTGCTGATGTCAAACTACCTGCAGATGACGGGATATTTCTCATGGATCTTGAAACTGGGAATGCGGAGCTTATTGTCTCTATAGAGCAGGTTAAAGATATGATTCCTCCTGTTCCGGAAAATGGAATAGAATATTTTTGTCATACACGGTTTAGTAAAAACGGCACGAAAATATTTTGGTTGGCACGTGCAATTCCACAGAGGAATACCACAGCCTTTACAGTAAACAGGGATGGGACAAACCTGTTACGCTGTTTTCCTGACGGATGGGATGGTTCTCACTTCGATTGGCTAAATGATGAAGAGCTCATGGTAACAGCAAATTACGAGGCAAAACAATATGCTCACGTGCTTTTTACTATAGGAAAACAGGACTATAAACGCTTAGGTAATGGACTGCTTGATTATGACGGCCATGGAACGTTCTCACCGGATGGAAAATGGATGATTACTGACACCTATCCAAGCAGCGGGATGCGTGAACAGAAGCTTTATCTCATGGATATGGAAACTGAGGCAGTCCTGCCCATAGGTCGATTTCATCAACCAGCAGAATATAAAAACGACTGGCGATGTGACCTTCATTGCCGATGGAGTACAAAAGGGGATATGATAGGCTTTAATGCTACTCATACCGGAAGCAGACAGGTCTATATTGTAAAAATGAATTGAAATTAATTCACAAAACAACTGGTATATAAATCACTGAAGTAACAGAACAGGGATAAAAAACTAATAAATTTTAAACGACTCCAGTCTAAAAAATTTCATTTTCTGCATTTTTGAAAAAAAGTTTTTAAGAGGGAGCCAAAAACGCAAAAATAAATTCAAAATATTATGAAAAAGTATAATGTAGGAATAGTAGGTTACAGTTGGGCTGCAGGAGCTCACATAGAGGCAATTAATAATACTTCTTTAGCAGAGGTTACTTCGAGTGCCGTTTTTCAGGACAGTTACAAACCATAAAATCAGTTATTGATCAAGGTCTTTTAGGAGAGATTCATTACGCTGAAGTTGATTATTATCATGGAGTGGGCCCATCATAAGGTCAATACTGGTGAATATTAAGAAAGAGGAAGTTAAAGCTAGCAGCAGTCTTTTATCTGCCGGATGTCATGCCATGGATGAGATTGGAAATATCAGGACGGAAGAGGCTCGAAAATCTGCCGGAATCATCTTGTTGGGCTTGAAGATGTGTATGAACTGTATTATATGACAAAGAGAATATAAAAGCATGGGTTGACAGAAAAGCTTTTATCCACAACTTTGGACATGCAACCGTTGCTAACTACGGACATTACATGCATCCTGATTACAAATATATGTATGAAGTACTTGAAGATAACGACATTTACGGTTTTTCCCGTGAGGTGATGCTTCAATCAGCCGCGGTACTCGAAAAGGCTTATCCGGAAGATTTTTACAAAAGAGAAACTTACCTTTTATATTGATGATTTGTTAGATCGGTTTCAAAACAGATATTTAAAAGATACCATTTTTAGAGTTGGACAGGATCGTATCAGAAAATTATCACCGGGAGTCCGTTTTGTAGAGATTATGCGTCTTGCAACAAATAATTTCATGGAGTATAATTTAATATTGAAGGCAATGACTTATGCTTTTCTTTTTAAAACAGCCGATGAAAATGGACAGAGATCTGAGACGGATATTTTGTTTGATGAATATCTTTCTAAAGGGTTAGATTTTATATTACAGAAGGTATGTGGTTTTGAACTTTTTAAAGATGTAAACCTGATAAATTTATTTAAAAAGTATTTTTAAGAAACTGTGAATGTAAACTGAGGCAAAGGCCTTAAAAAACAAACCAAATAGATAAAACTGATAAAACGATTTGATGAAAATTATGCGACTATTATTTATAATTTTGATGTGTTTTGCTTTTATTATTGTACGCGGACAATCTCCTATTTCTAAATCTTTTGAAGTAAGATATTTTTCACAGGATGAAAAGGCAAACGGAGAGACTGATCTTAAAGGTGAAACCGAATGGATGGGCCTGGATAAACGGATTCAGTTTCTGCATCAATATGCTGACCACGCTTCGGTATTTTTTAATGATAAGGATCTGAATACTAAACTAGTGAGCGAAGGTGAGAAAAAAGCACTACTGGATAACTGGAAGCCGCAACCGTTGACATCAATAAGAAGAACCATACCATTATCTGAGTGGAAATCATATGGATACCGGGAGGGACAGGATATTGAAAAAAAGAGAGTGCTTCTTCAATGGGGCAAATATCCTGGTGCTGAAGTGAGGGATGGTAAACTTTTGCTTACCAATAGTGAGATAAATAAAACTTTATCTCCTGTTGTATGGAGGTTCAAACTTGAAACTAATCTAACTCTAATAAACAACTCTTCCCTCAAAGTTGGATTGGGCGAGACATCCGGAAATGTAGTAGAACTCACTTTGAATTATGGTTTGGTTGAAATTACCAGCGAAGGAAAACAATCCGTTATCAAGCTTGATAAATCAATTAAAGAAAATCAACAGTTAATCAATTTAATTATTGAAGGTGATTTTTCAGAACATCGAATAAACCTTTATGTGGACGGAATACTAATTGCCGACTTTATCCCATTTGCAAACAGAGGAGTGGGAAAAATTGATCAGCTTTATTTAGCTTCAGCCGGTGATGTTGAGATAGAAGATATTTTTCTGTTTAACTATGATTATGCGGCTGACGATAATCCACGAATGCCTATTCGCACTTCGATTATCCTGGATGAGAATTTCGATGAGATAGCTGAAATTGAAGGATGGCAGACTCCCGGTTATGATGACACACACTGGAAAAAGACTTCACTGCCTGCTGTCCATGGCGGAATCCGTGAAGCGGGGGAAAGCCTTTATCTTCGCCATAAATTTGAGTTGAACAATTTTGAACGGGCTACTCTTGTGATTGAGACAATTGATCCGGCAGGTGAGATTTGGATTAACGGGGAAATAGTTTCTGTTTCAAAGGGAAGGCATCCGATAAATATTGATGTGACTTCATATCTGAAACCGGGAAAAAATCTATTGGCCATACGAGTAAAACCATATTATTCCAACTACCCAATGCTTCACGCTCCGGATGACAGGAATATTGGCTGGTTTCTGGGACGTACCGAGCTAAAATTAAGCTCCTCGTGTATGATAGAAGGTGCAGAAGCATATACCAGAGAACTCGAAGGAGAAAATGCAATTCAAGTTAATCGTATCAAAATACAGTTTCCACGTAAAGATTATTTCTACGGAAATATTGAGGTAAATTATTATCCATGGTTCCCCCGTGAGAGTGAATGTGTGGCAAGCAAACAGATTGATGTGGAAATCCGTCCCCGTATCAGCAATCAGTTCGATATTGACCTGGAGATACCCGACGCCGTATTGTGGTCTGGTGGAAATCCAAACCTCTACAAGGTGGAAGTAATTTTAAGTGACACCTTGGGCAATGCACTTGATGACGTGGTTTTTACTACAGGGATTCGTACTGTTACCCAGAAAGATGGTGAATTACTAATAAACGGAAAACCGGAAATGCTGAATGGTGCTCAGATAATGGGGATGCGCCCGCCGTTGGAAACAATGGCAAAGTATAATAGATGTGCTCCTGTTGAATCTATAGCAGAGGAGATGTTGATGCTTAAAAAAATGGGGGCAAATTTATTACGCGTGCATGTTCACGCCGAACAGGATACCATAGACGGGATAAACGATCCCAGGTATGCCGAACTGGCAGACCAGATGGGAGTTTACCTGATATGGTCTACGGCCGGATTTATAAGAGAGGGTGAAGCATGGAACGTAGATTTTGATGGTTATCCTAAATATATGACTCAGGTTTATAATCATCCCAGTATTGTTTTATGGGAAGCATCAAACCATCCTAACAGGTTCAAGTTTCATGACGCTTCCGATACTCATGATTTCATAAGTAAGATATACAGGGTTATCTCCGGGAGGGATCAAAGCAGACTTATTTCACCAACATCATTCTGGCAGCATACACATTACGCGAATCACGAAGGGACTATCGACAGGGATGGTAACCCGATAGAAGCCGTGGAGGAGTATCATGATCCGCTTATGACTCGGGGGAGCCAAGACGCCTACTCGGGATATGGTGCAGAATGGTCAAAGATACGCAATATGCCTAATGCCTGGGCAGGTTCGGTACTTTCAGCAAATGACAAAGCTTACTTTAACTTCGAACATGAAGAATCCGCAGCACAGCCAAACTGGAAAATGCACAGAGGTAAGCCCTGGTATAAAATACAATCGTATGAATGGGGATACGAAGAGGGCAGCATCGGTAAAAAACTGGATTTTAAAGATTGGAGAGCAAGTCAGGCATACCAGGCATTCTCGGCTTGGGAATCGATGAAAAAACAAATGCTTATTGGATATGACGGGTTCTCCTGGTGTACACTTGAGGGAGGGGCTAATATGGGAACCTATCAGAAACCTCTTGTTGATCCAATGGGTTATCCTAAACTGGCCTATCATGTAAATCGCATGGTTTTCCAGCCAACATGGGCCGGCAGCGATAATGTTGATGTTGTATACGGGCCGTCAGACCAGATAACGCCAGTTATTCACCACTTAGGGGAAGCAAAAAGTGTTGATTTGGAAATCACGCTGCAAACCATAGAAGGAAAGGTTATAGAACGTAAATTATTCCGAAATGTAAGCTTGAAAGAAGGCAGAAGTGTAACCCGCCTAACTACGTTCCAATTTAAAAAGGCGAAGGAGGGTACTTTTGGAATTCATTACCAGATTTATTAAATTGCAACTTTTTGCTTTACAGTCTCGTTTTCTTTGCACTACTATTACTATCCTTTACACCCAATCTAGGCATAAGCTCATTAATCAAATCAGAATAACTAATAAGCTTATTATCTGTTTTTGTGAAAAAAACAGTTACAACATCCACTTTTTTAGCATATAGTGGTGTTATTTTAGTTATAGAATGCAATTCTTCTTTTATTTCCGGAACGCCTACCTCGCCTACTGTGAAAACCTACTCCGGAACTGGAGCATTTCTGGAATCTGTTTGAGTTACTGTGTGAAAGTATCATTTAACTTTGATGCTGATTTAACCTCCGAACTCTTATTTAAAAGCTCTGTCCCGAGGTGCCCCCTCATGGTTGTATCTCTAGCACTTTTATTTTCATGCAAGATACAAACTACGGCATAATTATATTCACTTGAAATCCTCATCAACTCCGAAATAAAGTCTTTGCATTCCGTGGGATCATTTAAGTCGGCAATTCATTCTTCATGAAGTCAACAACGTTTTCGCTGTTCTTTTTTTGTCATCGTAATGCTTTACGTCCTCCAGCGTTTGACAGCTATCCGATAGTGCGAAGTCCTCAACCTTTTCAAAAATAGTGCGAGCCTCCTTGGTTATAAACGGGGAGCGATTATGGTTTTTGCAGTTAAAACCGTTCTGAGATGTGAACTGGTCGGGGTACAACTTTATCTCGGTCGAAATGTAAACAGCTTTTCTTGTGCCGTTTAGGCGCACCTCAACGTACAGGGGCTGGGGTTTGCTGGCAGTCGCCCTCTTGTTCTTATCACAGCTGAATTTAAATGATACGTTTTCATTGCTCTATCTTTTTTAGTTAATAAATACCCGTTTCGCACAAGGATAAAAATATCGTCGCACAAATATGGTAAATAGTGCGAAAATAAATAAGAAATAAGGGGAATAAAGTAGAAAGAAGTAGAAGTCCAAAATCGCTGAAACCTTCATTTAAAAAAAAGCCGCTGATTTAGCGGCTTTTGCGATCTTCAAAAAGTTGTCTTACCAGGACTCGAACCTGGACAAACAGGACCAGAATCTGTTGTGCTAC
>ENA-UOOK01001430-UOOK01001430.1-fermentation-metagenome-genome-assembly--contig:-NODE-1430-length-31466-cov-5.391805_pt1 | contig 31466 bp, 29 predicted proteins | sample MGYA00245777_ERZ724023 | MGnify/ENA primary metagenome ERZ724023 (study PRJEB28704, sample SAMN03018312) | fermentation metagenome | biome: anthropogenic terrestrial biome; feature: soil; material...
CTGGACCGGGAAGAGCCCTGGAAGGTAAAGGCGCGTTCCCGTGATTACATCCTGGCTCCGTGCGAGATTTACGAATGCGTGGGCGACGTGCCGAACGTGGTGTTCCCGTGCGCGGCGCTCGCCGATTCCGCGACCGGGCGCATCGCGATCTACTACGGCTGCGCCGACACCGTGACGGGCCTTGCGTTCACGACCGTAGACGAATTGATGCGCGCGATGCGCGAGCGGCCGCTGGAAAGCGGGGTATAATTTCCTAACAAAAAAATAAAGGAACAGGTTGTGTAAAAAGCAAGGGCGATCGTGTAAAAAATGAAACCTGGGTTTCATGAGAACAGAGAAAGGCCATTGGGGCTCCGAAAAACAAATGGCGTCAAAGACACTCAAAGATGAAGAGGTCCCCAATGGTTTGAAGAGAGAATCGTAGATCTGACGGAATCTTAAGGTTGGCAGTAGCGCGCCGTCTTGCCGGAAAGTCGGGGCATATAACCTGTCGCGTGTTCAATCAAAGAAATAACCTCTAAGCGAACGGTGGGTTTTCCGTTTGCTTAGAGGTTATCGTTTTCCTTTAGCGGGGGCGTTTGCCGTCTGCCGTTTCATGCGGGGAGCGCGGGCTTTTTGGCGGCCTTTAGCCCTCCGCCTGCACGGAGGAGGCGTTTTTCGCCTCCTCCGGCAGGGCCACGGCGGGCGCGCTGCCGAACGCGGAGAGGTCGCAGACCGTCCTGCAGGCGGAGACGGAAATTTTTACCGGGCTGCCGTCGATGTTCCCGAAGATTTGGTTCAGAGCGTCCGCGGCGTCCAGCTCCAGCCGCAGGGGGTCTCCGGTTTCCGCGTCCGCGTAGCAGTAGCCGTAGACCGCCGGCGCGCCGTCCAGCAGCGCCTGCACGGCGGTGGAGGAACCGTTCGCCATCCCGGACGCCGTGACGATGTTTTCCACGAAGCCGCGCAGGACTTCGCTTTTCAGCTTCAGCTCGATCTTATGGGTTTTCCGGGAGCCGGTCTCCGTCTCGCGCACATAGCTCTGGCTTTCCGTTTCATCCAGCAGGCGCAGCGCGGCGATCTGCGCTGCGGGGGAGGTGTCGAGGTCGCCGGCGTCCGATTTCTGCCAGCCGGAGGGGGTCTTGCAGTAGAAGCTCAGACGCCCGTCCTCCGTCACGGTGTAGGTCTCGCCGGTTCCGGCCGCGCCGTCGTTCTGCGAGGATTGCGCGGATTTCACGGCGAACGGGTCCGCCCGGTAGACGAGCTCCGTTTTCGAGCGGAAACTGTGGCCGGCGCCGTTCGCCGTAAAGCTCAGCTCGCTCACGGTGACGGCGGCGCAGCTTCCGGCGGAGGCTGCGCGGGCCTTCGCCTCGCGCAGCAGCACCCCGGCGTCCGGGCGGGAGCCGCACGCCGCGAGGAGGTAAATCATGGAAAAGGCCGCCGCCGCGGCCAGCCTGGAAATCTTCATGGAGCATCCCCATTTCCTTTCGCTTTATCTTATCAGATTTCGCCGCGCCGCGCAAGGCCGCTTTCCCGCCGCGCTTGACATCCCGCACACGATCAGCGTAAAATAGGGTAGAATCCGGGGAAATATGCCGAAAAGCGGCGGAAGCCGGGAGGAACTGGAAACCGTGATGGATAAAATCAGACGAATCGCCATGGGGATGGCGTCTCTTTCCGTTTTCCGGGGGGTGCTGGACCGCGCTGTCCCGGGGGCGTTTTACCGTCTGCTGGCCGCGGCGGGCGGCCCGGAAGAGAAATTCTGCGGCGCCTGGGGCGCGTTCTTCGCCGCCCTGTGCGAAGCGGGCGGCTGCGGCGATTTCGCGCGCAGCCTGACCGAGCCGGTCCTTTCCGACGAGAACGCCTTTTCGCGCGCCGCGGCGGGCGGGGAGGAAGACTTTCCGCCCGAGATGGTCGCCGCCGCCGCGCGCGACGTCTCCGTCCTGCGGGAGGCGGCGGCCGTCACGCCGGAGGATCTTCTGCGCAGCGCGGGCTTTCCGCAGGACGGGCGGGAGCTTTCGCTGCCGGCCTGGCGGGCCGGGGAACCGGTCCCGGAGCTGCGAGGGGACGCGCGCGGCTGCGTCTCGAAGCTCGCCGGCTTTTACCGCCGGAACGGCTGCGGCATGTACTGCCGCTACCGCGCGTTCATCTGGCGCGGCGGGGAGATCCGGCCCGTGGCGCATCCGGACCGGACGCGGCTCAGCGACCTGAAGGGCTACGAGGCCCAGCGCGGCATGGCCGTTGAGAATACCGAAGGGTTCCTGCGCGGCCTGCCCGCCAACAACTGCCTGCTGTACGGCGACCGGGGGACGGGAAAGTCCTCGACGGTCAAGGCGCTGCTCAACGAATATTATCCGCGCGGCCTGCGCATGATCGAGATCCCGAAGGAATCGCTGGCGGATTTCCCCCTGCTTGCGGACCGGATCGCGGCGCTCCCGCTGAAATTCATCGTTTTCATCGACGACCTCGCCTTCAACCGGGAGGACGACGCCTACGCCTCGCTGAAGGCCGTGCTGGAGGGCGGGCTGGCCGCCCGGCCGGAAAACGCGCTCATCTACGCCACGTCCAACCGGCGGCACCTGGTCCGCGAAACGTTTTCCGGCCGGGAAGGCGACGAGGTCCACCGGAGCGACTCCATCCAGGAGGGCCTCTCGCTGTACGACCGGTTCGGCCTTTCCATCCGCTTCACCCTGCCCGGCAGGGAGCAGTTCCTCCAGATCGTGCACCGGCTGGCCGAACAGCGCGGCCTGCGGGTGGACGCCGGGGAGCTGGACCGGGGCGCGGAGAAGTGGGCGCTCACGCGCGGCGGAAGGTCGCCGCGCTGTGCGAAACAATATATCCGTACCGTGGAGGCCCGCGTGCGTGCCGCGGAGAACCGCGGCACGGACTGACGCCGTGAAAGGAGACTCATATGCTGAAAAAATGGACTGCCGCCGTTTTATGCGCGGCGCTCCTGTTTACGTTTGCGGCCGCGTGCGGCCGCAGCAACGATATTTCTTCCGGAGCCGAAGCGAAGGATTTCCCGGTCACCGTCGGGAATGTCACCATCGGCAGCGAGCCGAAGGGTGCGGCGGTTCTTTCGCCGAACGCGGCGGACGTGGTTCTAGCCCTCGGGTACGAGCTTGCCCTGAAGGCGAAAAGCGCCTCCTGCACGCAGGCCGACCTTGCGGCGCTTCCGGTCGTGACGGCCGACGACGCCGGAAAGATCAAATCTTACGGGGCGGACCTCGTGTTCGCTGACGCGGCCCTCACGAAGGACCAGCAGGCCGCCATGGACCGCAACGGCATCGCCGTGGTCGTGCTGAAGCCCGCTTCCTCCCGGTCGGACCTGCAGCGCCTTTACTGCGAGGTCGGTTCGGCGCTGAAGGGCGGCTCCACCGGCTACGGGAAGGGAAAGACGATCGCAGCCGGCGTCTTCGAGACGATCGACGACGTCACGCGGTCGGTCCCGAAGAGAAGCACGCCGGTCACGGCCGTTTATCTGTATAACGCGCAGGGCTCCGCCGCCACGGGAGACACCATTGCGGGCAGCCTCGTGAAATCCTCCGGCCTGCAGAACGTCGCGGAAGACGCCGCCGGCGGGAAGTACTCCGTGGAGACCCTGCTTCTGTCGAACCCGCAATACATTTTCTGCGCGAAGGGCGTGAAGGCGAAGCTGACCTCGGGCGAGCAGTTCAAGCGCCTGGACGCGGTCAAAACGGGTAAAATCTACGAGATGGACCCCACGCTGATGGCGCTCCAGGGCGAGCAGATGATCAACGCCGTGAGCTTTATGGCGGGCACCGTTTATCCGGAGCTTCTCAAGAACGCATCCTCCGCGGCATCCTCCGCGGCGTCCTCCGCGGTGTCCTCCGCCGTTTCCGCGAACGGGATGAACCTGAACCAGACGCTGAAGTTCGGCATGCAGAGCGGCGACGTCATGAAGCTGCAGAAGCGTTTGGAGGAACTGGGCTACATGTTCGTGGAGCCGACCGGCCTGTATGCCGAAGGAACGCAGCAGAGCGTGAAGGATTTCCAGTATTTGAACGGGCTGACGGTGACGGGAGTCGCCGACCCGGAGACGCTGAAGCTGATTTTCTCCAACCAGGCGAAAAAGCGCACGCAGTGACGCTCTTTTCCTTCCCGCTGGAAAGGCGCAGAAAAAGGAATGCCCGCCGTCGACGGCGGGCATCGTTTTCTATTGCATCCTGTATTTTCCGTTAAGCCGCGGCGCGCGGTGTCAGCTCAGCACGGCCAGCACCTGGTCGGTCTCGACGGAGTCGCCCTTCCGCACGTTGACGGAGGCGACGGTGCCGGATTCGGGCGCCACGACCTCCACCTCCATTTTCATGGCTTCCAGCACGAATGCCGTGTCGCCTTTGCCGACGCTCTGGCCTGCGGAGATCTTGACCTCCAGGATGGTGCCGGGCATCGGGCTGACGATTTTCGCCTTGCCCGCAACGGCGGCCGGAGCGGGGGCAGCCGCGGGTGCGGGAGCCGGTGCCGGAGCGGGAGCCGGTGCCGGAGCAGCTGCGGGAGCGCGCTGCACGGTGCGGTAGGGAGCGACCGTGCGCACGGGCTGCGCCGCGTCTGCCGCGCCTGCCGGGACCGGAGCGCCGGAAATGCGTTCCACATCCAGTTCATATTTTTTTCCGTTCAGCGTAACAGTGTATCTCATGCCTCTTTCATCCTCCTGATTTTTCACGGCGGCACGCCGCGTGTTCTTTTATCGGATTTCCCGGAAGCTGCGCACGGCGATCTCTTCGGGCTTTGCGCCGAGATCGTCGCAGACGGCGGAGAGGGCGATCGCCTCGATCTCGTCCGCCGTCAAACCGTTCTCCGGCGCGGCGGGGGCCGGCGGCGCGGGAGCCTCCGGCGACGGGGCGGACGCTTCCGCCTTGCCCGCGCCCGCTGTGATCCTGGAATAAATCAGGATCAGGACAGCCAGAATCGCGAGCGTTATGAATACGAAAAACAGCGCCGTTCCGGAAAAACCGGAGGGTTCGGCAGCCAGCGTGAAAGGACTCGTCTGCATGGATTCCACCTCTTTCTTTCGAAATTGCGGGGTGGCTGAAACCCCGGCGGAGTCTGGGATAGAACCGTCCATTTCAAAATAAAACGGCATTTTCCAAATCTTTTCATATTATATCACAAATTGCGGGCGGATTGGAGACGGAGGATAAAAAATGATTCGAAATTCAAAAGGATCAATGCGGCGTTTTTTCCAAAAGCGCTGAGAGGGGATTTCGGGCGGGAATTTGCAAATTATTTTCCGATACGGGGAAAAGGGAAAACGCACGCATTGACATTCCGCGGGAGGGGCATTATCATAAAACGGTACGGGCGATGATAGGACCGGATCGATTTTTCAGGCGGGGAGGCGGCGTTCGAGATGAAACGCGGGCATTCGAAGGCGACGGCCGGTTTTCTGGCGGCTGCGGTGCTGGCCGGCGTGATCCTCAGTTATGATTTCCTTTCGGGCAGCCGGGGGGAGGCGCGGCAGGTCGATGCCCAGAGGCCGCTTGCCGCGGCGGTCGTTTCTTCCGGGAGCGTTCGGCCGGCGTCCTCCGCGGCGGACGCTTCTTCCGGGGGCAAGGTGCGGGCGTCCTCCGCGCCGGAGTCCCGGGAAGACCTGGCCGTGGTCCTTACGGACGAGCTGAAAAACAGCGTGGTCGGCGACCCGGAAAAGATGAAAGCGGGCCTCGCCAGCAACGACGCGGTCCTCGTGCGCGTCAAGGACCGTCGGGTGCTGCTGGACAAAAACGGTTCCAAGCGCATCTACCCGGCTTCGATGACGAAGATCATGACGGCGGTCGTCGCGATCGAGGAAACGGAAAACCTCTCCGAAAAAATCACGCTGGAAAAGCCGATCTTTGACAAGATGTACGCGGAAGACGCCTCCATGGCGGGCTTTCTCCCGGACGAGAGCGTCAGTATGCTGGACCTGCTGTACGGCGCCATCCTTCCGAGCGGCGCGGAGTGCTGCGCCGGCATCGCCGAGCGCCTGGCGGGCTCGGAGGAGAATTTTGCGGCCGCAATGAACCGGAAAGCCGCGGCGCTCGGCCTTTCCGGGACGCATTTCACGAACACCACCGGCCTGCACGACGCGAATCATTACTCCACCGTGAGGGACATCGCCGCGCTGCTCTGCTACGCGCTGGAAAACCCCACGTTCCGCCGCGTGTTCACCACGCCGAATTATACCACCTCCGCCACCAACAAGCACCCTGACGGCGTTTCCTTTACCAGCACGATGTTCCGGTGCCTGGAAAGCCCGAAGGCGGGGAAGGCGACGCTCCTGGGCGGCAAGGTCGGCTTTACCGACCAGGCGGGCCTGTGCCTGGCCAGCCTGGCGGAGCTGGACGGGACGGAGTATGTGCTCGTCACGGCGGACGCGCAGAATCTTTACCGCGGCGAGATCCACGACGCGCTCGCGGTTTACGGCTCGCTCGGCGCCTAGCCGCAGGGGCCGGAATCATCCGCCGCTTGACGGGACGGCCCGCCGGGTGGTACCATGATAAAAATAATTCGCCGGATCCGGCGCATCCCGCCGGGGCGGTTCGGAGGTAATGATATTGTACGATCCCTTCGGCGGTCCGTACCGCAGATACGACCCCACCGGTTCCGGCGAGCGCTGGGAAATCCGCCGCACGGTCGGCGGCGTTTGCTGGGTGGTTCTGTCCGGCGTCCTGCTCATGTCGGTGGTGCTTCCCATAGTAGGGAAGGTCTACCTGCAGCGTTTCGGGTTTACCTTTTTGGAGCAGAACGATTTCGGCGGCCTGCCGCCCGTGATGTATTATCTGCTTTTGAGCGTGGACTACATCGTGGGCCTGGCGCTGCCCGCGTTTCTGTATTTTTACGCGAAACGCATCCCGCTTTGGCAGGGCCTTCCGTTCCGGCGCACGGGCGCTCTGGATCTTTTCCTTTATGTGGCGTTCGGGAGCATGGTCTGCATGCTTGCGAACTATCCGGCGAACCTTGTCTCCGAGATTCAGGAGGCTTTCGGGTTCAGCGGGGAGCTTCCCTCCATGCCGCTGACGGACGATCTGCCGGTTCTGATCCTTTACGGCGTGGACGTTGTCCTCATCCCGCCCCTTGTGGAGGAGATCCTGTTCCGGGGCATGGTGCTCCAGAGCCTGCGGCGCTATGGCGACGGGTTCGCGGTGCTGTTTTCCGCCATGCTGTTCGGGCTGTACCACGGCAATTTCATTCAGATGGCCTTCGCTTTTTTCTGCGGGCTTGCCCTGGGGTTTGCCGTTATCCGCACCGATTCCCTGCTGCCCGCCATCCTGATCCATTTGATCAACAACGGGGTTTCGCTTGCCATCGAGCTGGTCTCGCGCTACCGTGGCGAGCAGGCGGCGCTCGCCGCGGACCATGCCGCCACGATCTGCCTGATCGCCGCGGGGGCGCTGGCCCTTGCCCTCCTGTTTGCGCGCAGGAAGCTCTTTTCCGGCCGGAGCGGCGCCTCCATGCTTCCGCTTTCCTCCCGCATGGGGGCGGCGTTCAGCAACGGCGGGGCGCTGGTTTTCGTCCTTTATTCGCTCGTCTCGTCCGTCTATGTGCTTCAGAATGCGTGACGGCGCGACGGCCCGCGACGAGCGGTTCATGCGCCGGGCGCTGGAGCTTGCCCGGGAGGCCGCCGCGGAAGGGGAGGTCCCCGTGGGGGCCGTGGTGGTGAAGGGCGACGCCGTGATTGCGGAGGGCCGCAACCGCCGCGAAACGGGGAAAAACGCCCTGTGCCATGCGGAGCTCGAGGCCATCGGCGGCGCGTGCCGCGCGCTCGGCGGCTGGCGGCTGTGGCAGTGCGAGCTCTATGTGACGCTCGAGCCGTGCCCCATGTGCGCGGGGGCGGTAATCAACGCGCGCATCCCGCGCGTCGTTTTCGGCGCGCCCGATCCGAAGGCGGGGTCGTGCGGCTCCGTCGTCGATCTCTTCAGCCTGCCGTACAACCACCGGCCGCAGGTGCTGGGCGGGGTGCTGCGGGAGGAGTGCGCGGCGCTGCTGAAGGACTTTTTCAGGGAACTGCGGGAGAAATAGCCGGGCGCGCGGTTTCCGCACGCCCGGGCAGAAAACGGAAAAACGGAAGAATCGCCCCGGCCGGATTGCAAAACCCGGCCGGGGCGATTCCTGTCGCAGCCGCTCATTCTGTTCTATGGAAAGCAGCTATTTTTTTCGCGTGAATTTATTTTCGTCCAGATACATCGTGTTTCCGTCCAGCCGCAGAGTATAGGTGTCCTTTACGTCCTTGACGAAAACGCGGTAGCAAATGGTGATCTTGTCGCCGTTGACCGCGTAGGTCCCGCTGCAGGAGCCGAGGCTGAGCGCCTCGATTTTCATCTTCCCGCTGCTTTCGAATTTATATTCCGTCAGGCCGTAGCTGTCCTTCCAGGTGCCGACGAGACTGCCGGCCGGCACGGTCTGCTTCCTGCTGCAGCCGAAAGCGGACAGCAGGAGCAGCAGCCCCAGCAGCAATGCTACAAAACGTTTTTTCATTGGGATCCCTCCCGCTCCGTAAGATCAATTCTATCACCTTTCCCCGAACGCATCAAGCCGGACCCTTTCGGCGGATCCGCACCAGAGGTCCACGACGCGGCGCGGCAGGCCCGAAAGGCAGGCGATCAGCTCCGCCGTAAGCGGCTCGTAGCTCCGGCTCCATTCCTCCAGCGACGGATCGATGAGCAGGCAGGCGGCGAAGAGATCCGCCTCGCGCTCCAGCCGCGGGACGCAGAGGTTCGTCAGGTCCGCCATCGCCTGCGCGTTCAGCCCCGGGTGGAGCAGCGCGTGGCCGAGCTCGTGCGCGCAGCAGTAGCGGCTTTCCGATTCTCCGAGGCTGCGGTTCAGCAGAATGATCCGCTTCCCTTCGCGCGTCTGGAAAGAGAGGCCTTCGACCCGTTTCGGCAGGTCGAAGCGATAGATGTCGATACGCAGGCGGTCGCAGAGCTCGAAAGGCGACGAAGTCCCGTATCGGCAGGTCAGACGGTCCGCCAGCGGCTTGATCGCTTTCATTTTTTCTTTTCCGCCCGCTTTCCGGAGGAAATCGCCGCCGCGATGCGGATGGCGTCCGCAAGCTTCTCGCGGTCCGCCGCCGTGAGCGGCGCGCCGTGGTACATCAGCCCGGGCTGGCGCTCCAGCGCGCGGGCGAAGCTGTCGATCATGTCGTCGATCTCGTGGGGGTTTTCCGCGCCCAGCAGCTCGTCGGTGCTGCAGTGCAGGACCGACGCCATGCGGACGAGGAGCGCGTCGTCCGGTTCCCGGCGGCCCTGCTCGTACATCCCGACGGCGGAGGGGGAGACCCCGAGGAGCCCCGCAAGCTGCGCCTGCGTCAGCCCCCGCTCCGCGCGGATCTGTTTCAGCTTTTCGGTTTTCAAACCTTTCGCCTCTTTTCCGCGTTTCTGGCGCTATTATACAACACATTCCGTGTTTTTGCAAGGGAATCCTGAGAAGAACGATTCAGTGTGTCATGGATGGGACACTGCGCGCGGGTTCAGAAAAAACTGGAAGAAAAGCCCTTGCGTTTCTTTCAAACGGGTGATATGATGGGTTGCGCAGCGAAGGAGGCTGGGAAAAGCTGCTGATTTTTTTGCCAGATAAATACACGAATCGTGTACTTAGGTGGGAGGATGTTGCATCGGATGGACTACAAAAAATGGGGAGCGGAATATCTGGAGGAGTCGCGGGCGCTGAAGAAGCGGGCGGATATGCTGCGGAAGCGGCTCCCCGCCGCGGAGGGCGAGGAGTGGATCCTTCTGAACTGGCGGATCTCGACGCTGCGCGAGATGTATCTGGAGTGCCTGCACACCGGGAACGAGCTGCTGGAAAGAGGGAGGCGGTATGAGAACGGAACGGAAAAAGCTGAGTTTGGAGCGCTTCGGCTATGATATTGCCGCGGGCGGGGAAGACGGCGGGCCGGACGGGGACAGACAGCGGCTCCTGCGTGCGGTCGGGCAGGTGGCCGAGGGCGAGCTGACGCCGAGGCAGAAGCAGTGCGTGAGGCTTTGCTACGTCCAGGGAAAAAGCGAGCGGGAGATTGCGGAAATCCTCGGCGTTGCCCCCTCCACCGTCTGCAGGCATCTGGAGAAGGCGCTCCGCCGCATCCGGCGCGTGATCGGGTATTATTACCCCGTGTAAGGTTCGTGTCCCGCTTCCGCGCGGCGGACCCCGGAACGGCAGGACGCCCTTGGAGAGGTTCTCTCCAAGGGCGTCCTGCCGAAATGATGGGCGCGGGCGGCCCGGCCGGGTTTGCCGGGGCCGGCTATTCCGCGTTCGGGGCGGATTGTGCTTTCCGGCCCCCGAGATAGCGGTCGACCTCCTCGCAGAGGTCCTTGATGCAGCCGTCGTGGAACGGAAGCTCGAGCCCGGCGAGATCGACCAGTTCCACGAAGGTCTTCGTGCCGCCCGCCTTCACGAACTTCAGGTAGCGCGAGAACGCTTCTTTCCAGTTCTTTTCGGAGGCGGACCAGAATTCGAGCGCCGTCGTCTGCGCCAGGCAGTAATCAATATAGTAGAGGGGGAACGAGTAGATGTGGTGCTGACGCTGGTAGCCGCCGCCGATGCTGAAGTACGGCAGGCCGGCGAAATCGATCCACGGGCGGTAGACGTGCTCCAGTTCCAGCCACACCTGCCGGCGCTCGTCGGGCGTCAGCTCCGGGTGCTCGTACATGATCGTCTGGAAGTGGTCGACCAGGCAGCCGTAGGGGATGAAGTCGAGCGCGGCCTCCAGTTGGTACTGGTGGAATTTTTCCGCTTCGCCGCCGAAGAAGAGCTTGTCCCACGGGCGGGAGAACAGCTCCATCGACATGGAGTGCGTCTCGGCGCCGTCCATGGTGGGGGTGGCTAGCTCGAGGAGCTCCATGTTGCGGGAGACGTAGCCGGCGAACGCGTGGCCGGCCTCGTGCGTCAGAACCTCCACGTCGCCCGCCGTGCCGTTGAAGTTCGAGAAAATGAAAGGCGACTTATAGTTCGGGATGTGGGTGCAGTAGCCGCCCCCGGCCTTCCCCTTTTTGCTCTCCAGGTCGAAGAGCTCGTTTTCCGTCATGAAATCGAAGAATTCCCCGGTCAGCGGGCTCATCCCGTGGTACATTTTTTTCGCCTGGGCGACCAGCTCCCGCGTGTTCCCCTTCGGCGTGGGGTTGCCGTCCGGGAAAAGGCAGCCGTCGTCCCAGAACTTGATGTCCGGCAGGCCCAGGCGCTTCGCCTGGCGCTTTTTCAGCTCCGAGATCATCGGCACCAGGTCGCGCACGATCTGCTCGCGGTACTTTTTCACCTCGTCCGGGCCGTAGCAGTTGCGGCCCAGCCGGTTGTACCCGAGCTGCAGGTAATTTTCGTACCCGAGCCGTTTCGCCTGCTCCGTGCGGTTCCTGATCAGCTCGTCGTAAATCTCGTCGAGGCGCTTCCGGTTTTCCTGAAAGAACCCGGCGGCTTTCTCCCAGGCCTCGTGCCGCGTCGCACGGTCGGGCGAGATCTCGTATTTCTGGATCTCGGAAAGGTTCAGCGTCTCGCCGCGGAACGGGAGCTTTGCGGAAGCAAGGAGCTTTTCGTACTCCGTCACGAGCGCGTTTTCCTTTTTCTGCAGCTCGACCGTCTCGGGGGAGGAGGATTTCAGCGCGAGCTCCAGGTTCGTGAAGAAGAGCTTCCCGGTGCGCTTTTCCAGCTCCGGGCGGAAGCGGGAGCGGCCGACGGCCGCGTAGAACGTGCGCATGGAATCGTTCACGACGGGCAGGGCCGAGTTCAGGAAATCCATCTCGCCCTCGTAGTACGGGTCGGTCGTGTCGATGCTGTTGCGGATATATCCGATCTCGAACATGGTGATAAAGTCGGCGTAGATTTTTTCATGCTCCAGAATCAGGCGGTATTGATCTTCGGCGGAACCGCTTTCCGCAAATTTTTTCGCGATTTCCCCGTACTGCTTTCTGATTTTGTCCGTGTCCGGGCGCCGGTAAGGCATTTCGGCAAATTTCATACAATCAGCCCTTTTCATAATTATTACGTGAACATTATACTACAGATGATGCTCCATTGGAACAACTGATTTCCAATTTGCTCCTAAATTTTATGAATGCGGCTCTTGTCAGACATTCGTCCACGCCCCGGAAAACAGGCTTTGCAGCACGGCTTTTTCGAGCGGTGCGGGCATTCCTTCCGCTTCCTGAAAAAGGGCCGGTGCAATATGAAAATTTAATGTTGCAATTTCCGGAGCGGCGGCGTATAATAACACTAATAAAATCCAGCGGCGGATGCAATTTGCGCCGACCGGGATTCACGGCCGAGAGCGGCCGGCCCGGCGGTTCCCGGCAGCCGGAGTTTTCCCCCCCGCGGGGCGCCGGTTCCGGGTTATGTAAGACAACCGCCGCCGCGCGGGGGACGGCTCCGGCCGGCGGCGGGTTTTTATTATCCGCATCATTTGCCGCTGTGAAGCGATGAAGCCACCGCCGCGTTTCAGCCTTTTGGGCGGGGCTTTGTGAGGGAGCGGATATGTTTCAGAGTATCAGATCCATGCGTGTCAGCGATCAAATCGTGAATCAGATCCAGTGCCAGATCGTGGACGGCAGCCTCGCGGGGGGGCAGAAGCTCCCCAATGAAACGGAGCTTTCCCAGCAGTTCGGCGTCAGCCGCGCCTCGGTGCGCGAGGCGCTTTCCATGCTGGAATCGAGGGGCGTCGTGGAGCGCCACAAAAGCGGCGGCACTTTCCTGTGCGGCTGCTGCCTTGAAAAGATCCTCGCCATGATCGACATTCCGCGCGAGCGGAACAACGAACTTGCCGGCGACCTCACGGAGGCGCGCGGCATCGTCGAATGCAGCGCGGGCGAGCTGGCCTGCGAGCGTGCGGACAACCTCGACCTCAAGAAAATCCGAAAGACGCTCGACATGATGCAGCAGAACCTCGAACGCGGCGAATCCGGCCTGCGGGCCGATCTGCTCTTCCACCAGTGCGTCGCGATGGCGGCGAAAAACGAGGTGGTTGCCGGCTTGGTGCGTTCCCTCGGCACCGCGTCCGACGAGATGCGCGGCAAAGCGCTTTCCGGGCCGGGCAGCCTGAGGGAATGCCTGGAGGACCATCGGGCCATCTACGCCGCCATCGCGGAGCGCGATCCTCAGAAGTGCGCCGCCCTGATGAAAAAACACTTTTCAAGATTCTCCGCCGCGGAGGAGCCCGCTCCGCGATGTCCGGATTCCCGGCCGGAGAAAAATTTTTCCTGACGCGCTGCGCCGCCCGATGAATTAGAGCGCCTTTAGAGCGCCTATAGAATGCCCATATTTTTATTATTTAAGATATGAGAAGTAAAGAGAAGAGAAAGGTGTGTGTCAGTTATGAAACATAGGAAACTTGCAGGTGTCGCAAGCCTGGCGCTCGCGGCGTGCATGCTGCTCTCCGCCTGCGGCGGGAACACCACGGCTTCCAGCACGGCGTCTTCCGGCGGAACCTCGGAGCCGGCTTCCAGCACGGCGTCCTCCGAAACCGCTTCCAGCGCGGCGGAAGCGACCACGCAGGTATTCAAGGCGACGGACCCGAGCAAGGTGCCGGCGGCCGCCAAGGCGAGGAAGGACACCCTCGTGATCGGCACGGCTGACTTGGCGGGTAAATTCCAGCAGATTTACGCCGAGAGCGTCGACGATTACCATGTCTCCTACGCCATCAGCGGCGCGACGCTCCAGAATAACGACGACAAGGGTAACCTGACCGACGGCACGGCGTCGATGAAGGTCTCCGACGACGGCCTCACCTACACGTTCACGCTCAAGTACCCGGACGACAAGTACTCCGACGGCAGCCCGGTCAAGGCCGAGGACTATGTCAACTACTTTAAGGTGGTCTGCGACAAATCCTACGACGGTCCGATTAACCCGCTGTTCAACTACAACGTGACCGGCGCGCAGGATTACTACGACGGCAAGGCCGACACGATCTCCGGCATCAAGGCCGTCGACGACAAGACGCTCGAGGTCAAACTCGACAAGCCGAACTCCAGCGTCCAGTACGCATTGGGCGGCGCCTATCCGATTTCCACCGCGCTGTACGGCAAAACCATCAAGCACGGCGACCTGAAAGCTTTCAAGGCGATCAACATGGTCGGCTATGTGGGCAACGGCTCCTACACGCTGGCGGAATACAAGCAGGGCCAGAGCGCCACGCTGAAGGCGAACCCGAACTACTACGCCGGCGCGCCGAAGATCCCGAACATCATCATCAAGGTCGTCGCCGCCGACCAGGAAATGCAGGCCGTAATCACCGGCTCCGTCGACGTGGAGGAGGAACCGGTCTGCAACGACGACAACATCGAGCTCGGCAAGCAGGCCGGCTTCATCAGCCAGCAGGTCGATCCGACGCTGGGCTACGGCTTCATCGGCGTGAACAATGCCAATCCGCTGTTCAAGGACGTCAAGGTTCGTCAGGCACTTCTGTATGCGATCGACCGCAAGAGCGTCGTGGAAGCAGTTTACGGCAAATACGGCCACGTGCAGAACATTAACCAGACGGCCCAGAGCTGGCTCTACACGGATGAGGGCATCAACACCTACGACTACGACATCAGCAAGGCCGCCGACCTCCTGAAGCAGGCCGGCTGGACGAAGGATTCCTCCGGCAAGCTCACGAAGGACGGCCAGCAGTTCAAGTTCATCTTCACCGCTATGAAGGACAACGCGGTGACGGATGCGATGATCCCCGTGATGCAGGACGCCTACAAGCAGCTCGGCATCGACATGCAGGCGGAGTACGTCGACTGGCCGACGCTTTCGCAAAAGGCCACCGACAAGAAATACGACATGTACTTTATGGCCTGGGGGCTGAGCACCGATCCTGACGACTCCTATATCTACTCTACCGGCGGCTCCCAGAACAACTTGAACTACTCCAACAAGGAGTTGGACGAAGCCTATAAGACCGCCCTTGCCTCCACCGATAAGGAGAGCAGAAAGACCGCCTACCAGAAGGTGTACCAGATCATTAACCAGACGCTGCCGTGCTTCATCATCTATCAGCGCAGCGACCTGATCGCTTACAGCAGCCGCCTGAAGACCTTCCAGGCCTCTCCGTACGTCCCAACCTATCAGCAGTATCATCTTTACGAGCTCCAGTAAATCGGATTTCCCGGCTTTCGCAAAATTCAGGAAAGGGCCTTGCGGCCCTTTTCTGGGTTTTCGTATGTTCGGCCGGTCCGGCTGCTTTTCGCGGGAATGTATAGAGGAAAGGACTTGAATGGGAACATAATATGAAACAGTATACGATCCGGCGCCTGCTGATCATGATACCGATCCTGCTGGGCGTCTCCATCATTGTATTTTTGCTGATCTCGTCGATTCCGGGCGACGCGATCGACGCGATGCTCGGCCAGTCGAAATCCTCGCCGCAGCGCCTTGCCGAGATCAAGGCCCTGTACGGCTTCGACCAGCCCGTTTGGAAGAGGTATCTTGCATGGCTCGGCAACGCCTTGCACGGGAATTTCGGCTTTTCCTTCCAGTACAATCAGCCCGTGTCGGAGGTTATCCACGCCTTCATCTGGAATTCCTTCCTGCTGGCGATGATTTCGTTTGTCGTCGAGCTTGCCATCGCGATCCCCGTGGGCGTCCTTTCCGCCACGAAGGTCCACTCCGTATTCGACGTGATCTTTACCGTCGTCGCTTTCGCGGGCATTTCGCTTCCCTCTTTCTTCCTTGCGCTCCTGCTGCAGAAGATCTTCGCGGTGGACCTCGGCTGGCTGCCGCTGGAAGGGATGCAGTCGGTCGGCGTGGCCATGAACGGCTGGCAGTCGTTCGGCGACGTGGCGCTGCACATGATCCTCCCCGTCGTCTCCCTCACGATGATGAGCATGGGCGGCACGATGCGCTACGTGCGCACCTCCATGCTGGAGGTGATCCATCAGGACTACATCCGCACGGCGAAGTCGAAGGGCCTCCCGGAACGCGTCATCATCTACAAGCACGCGCTGAAAAATGCGTCCATCCCGATCGTCACCTTCGTCGGCGGCGCGCTGCCGGGCCTCTTTTCCGGCGCTATGATCACCGAGACGATGTTCAACTGGCCGGGGATCGGAAAGATTTTCCTCAACTCCATTTCCAAGCGGGACTACATGTTCATGATGGGCTATGTGATGCTGCTCGCGGTGCTCACCATGCTCGGGAACCTGCTTTCCGACATCCTTTACAGCGTTGCGGATCCCCGGATCCGTCTGAAGTGAGGGGTGGAAAAGATGCGGGATAAAACAGAAACGATAAAAACAAAATCGGATTCCAAAACCGTGATCGAAACGCCTTGGAAGCTTTCCATGCGCCGCCTGCGCAGGAACAGGCTGGCCATGGTCGGCCTTTACTTTCTCATCGGGATGGTGCTTTTCTGCCTGATCGGCCCTTTCTTTTCCCCTTATAACGACGTGAACGGCGTGAACATGCTGATCTCCAAAAAACCGCCGTCGCCGCAGCACTGGCTCGGCACCGACATGAACGGGCGCGACATCCTGACGCGCCTGATGCTCGGCGGGCGCATCTCGCTGCTCATCGGCCTCGTGACCACGGCCCTCGAAATTTTCGTGGGCACGTTCCTCGGCTGCGTTTCCGGCTATTACGGCGGCTGGGTGGACACGCTGCTCATGCGGATCGTGGATATTTTCCTTTCCGTCCCCGCGATGCCGATCCTCATCATGATCAGCGCGATCTTCTCGGACCAGCGCGTGGACACCCATATGCGCATCTATTACCTGATGCTGATCCTCGCCGCGATGGGCTGGGCTTACACCTGCCGCTTCTTCCGCGGCCAGGTGCTGACCATCCGCGAGATGGATTACATGACGGCTACGGAAGCCATGGGGCTGCACGATATGCGGAAGATCTTCAAACATATCATCCCGAACGTGTTCCCGCTCATCATTGTGATGGCGACGCTGAGCATCGGCGACACGATCCTGACGGAATCCGCCATGTCCTTCCTGGGCGTGGGCGTTCTTCCGCCTTATGCGAGCTGGGGCAACATGGTGCAGGCCGGCTCCAACACCATCGACTTTTCGCTCCACCCCTGGATGTGGATGCCGGCGGGCTTCTGCATTCTCTCCACGGTACTTTCCATCAACCTGTTCGGCGACGGGCTCCGCGATGCCCTCGACCCCAGAATGACGATGAAATAGGAGGGAATTGCTGTGTCTGTTTTTGAATTCAAAGACCTCAAGACCTGGTTCTATACGGACGACGGCATCGTGAAGGCTGTGAACGGCGTCAGCTTCGAGATTCCGGAGGGAAAAACGGTCTGCGTCGTGGGGGAATCCGGCTGCGGCAAAAGCGTGACGGCTCTCTCCATGATGCACCTGGTGCAGACGCCCCCCGGCAGGATCGTCGGCGGGCAGATCCTGATGGACGGCGTGGACCTCCTGAAGCTGAGCGACCGGGAGATGCAGCAGATCAACGGCAAACAGATCGGCATGATCTTCCAGGAGCCGATGACCTCTCTGAACCCCGTGTTCACGGTGGGCCACCAGATCATGGAAAACCTCATCACCCACACCGGCGCCTCCGAAACGGAGGCGCGGAAAAAGGCGGTCGAGATGATCAAGCTCGTGAACATCCCGCGGGCCGAGGAGATCGTGGACTGCTACCCGCACGAGCTTTCCGGCGGCATGCGCCAGCGCGTCATGATCGCGATGGCGCTGATCTGCAACCCGCGCCTGCTCATCGCCGACGAGCCGACAACGGCCCTCGACGTGACCATTCAGGCGCAAATCCTCGACCTGATGCGGAAATTGAAGAAGGAACTGGGCATGTCCATCATGCTCATCACGCACGACCTCGGCGTTGTGGCGGAAATGGCGGATTACGTCGTGGTCATGTACGCGGGGAAAATCGTGGAAAAAGGCCCGGTGGACGATATCTTCGAGCACCCGACGCACCCCTACACGGTAGGCCTGCTCAAGGCGAAACCGGTCATCGGCAAAACGGAACACAACAAGCGGCTCTATTCCATCCCCGGCCAGGTGCCGAACCCCATCGACATGCCGGAGAACTGCTACTTCAACGAGCGGTGCGAGTACTGCATCGAGCAGTGCAAAAGGCAGGTCCCCGAGCTGAAAGAGATCAGCCCCGGCCACTTTGTCGCATGCCCGGTCCGGTCCTGAGGAGGCGCCATCATGGATGATAATATTCTTGAAGTCAAAAATCTAAAACAGTACTTTCCGATCCGCGGCGGTGTTTTTCAGCGGACCGTCGGCTTTGTGAAGGCCGTGGACGGCGTTTCCTTCAATATCCGCCGGGGCGAGACGCTGGGTGTCGTGGGGGAGTCCGGCTGCGGGAAATCGACGCTCGGCCGCTCCATCATGCGGCTTTACAAGCTCACGGGCGGCCGTGTGCTGTTCAACGGGAAGGATCTCAGCAAGTTCAGCCGCCGCCAGCTCCGCAACGAGCGCCTGCAGATGCAGATGGTCTTCCAGGACCCGTACTCTTCGCTCGACCCGCGCATGACCGTCGGCCAGATCGTCGGCGAGGCGCTTTACGACCACAAGGTGGCGGGCAGGCAGGAGATCCGTAAAAAGATTCTGCAAACCCTGGAGCTCTGCGGCCTGCCGTCCTACTACAGCAACCGTTACCCGCACGAATTTTCCGGCGGCCAGCGGCAGCGCATCGGCATCGCGCGCAGCCTCGCCCTCGACCCGTCTTTCATCATCTGCGACGAGCCGGTCTCCGCGCTGGACGTGTCCATCCAGTCGCAGATCATCAACCTGCTGAGCGACCTGCAGAAGGAACGGAATCTCTCCTATATGTTCATCTCGCACGACCTTTCCGTCGTGGAATACATCAGCGACCGCGTGGCCGTCATGTACCTGGGCAATATCGTGGAGATGGCCGCGAAGAATGAGCTTTACAACAACCCGCTCCACCCGTACACGAAAGCGCTCCTTTCGGCCATTCCGGTGCCGGACCCGAAGCGCAAGCACAGCCGCATCATCCTTTCCGGAGACCTTCCGTCGCCGGCCAACCCGCCGTCCGGCTGCAAGTTCCGCACGCGCTGCCCGATAGCCTGCGAGCTGTGCGCGAAGAAGGAGCCCGAGTACCGCAACGTCGGGAACGACCACTTCGTCGCGTGCCATTTTGTGAAACCGAATGTTTGACATTTCCCGGCTCGGGCAGGGACCGAGGCCCGACCTTCTCGTGAAGGATCTGGAGGATCGCGCGAAGCGCGAAAAAGCCGAGGCGGAAGAGGCCGAAAAGGAGAAAAAAGACCCCGCGTACGCAGCGAAGCGCGACGCGTCGAAGCCGGACCGGAAAGACGTTCTGGCGATGATCCTCGCGCTGGCGGAGCTGGTTTTTCCCTGGATTGCGGGAGGCATCGCGATCTATTTCGCGGTCGTCTTTCTCATCTCGAGGATTTGACCGCGCGCCGCCGCCTTTTGTTTGCCGGAGCGTTTCCTCCGTTATTACTTACAATCGAAGATCCCGTAAAAAACTGCCCGCGGTTTTCCGCGGGCAGTTTTGGCATGTGCTTTATTTTTCATGTCTAATCGGGGAAATTCACCGGCTCAGTGAAGGAATAACCTCTAAGTCGGCAGAGAAACCACTGTTTACTTAGTGCCCGCGGAATAACCCGTAAGCCGCATACCCGCTGTTTTAATCTTGCGTCGCTGCCGGGAAGCGCCGGGAAAGCTTTTGCGAGCAGCAATCAGGCCTTTGTTTGCAGCAATGCCCGCTATTCGCGGACCTGTCTAAGCTGTCCGGTGTGCGATGATCTGTACTCGGACGGATAGATTCCCACAACCTTTTTGAACAAATTGGAAAAATAGTTGATGTTTGTGTAGCCGACACGGGCTACGATATCGCTCTCCTTCACGGTTGGGTCCTTGAGCAGGTCCTTCGCCTTTCCGATCCGATAGCGGTTCAGGTAGCCGGAGAAGAACTCGCCGGTTTCCCGCTTGAAAAGCTGCCCCAGATAAGCGGCGTTGATGTGGTAGGTTTCGGAAAGCGTTTTCAGAGAGATTTCTTTTCCATAATTCCGGTCGACGTATTTTAAAATGCTGTTGATGACAGGGCTCAGCTTTTCATTAGCGGATTGTGTGCCCCGAATATAGGCGGCAACCAATTTCTTCAGCCAGTCGAAAAGGTCGGGCAGAGTGCACCGGCTGAGCACTTCGAACGGATTGCAGCAATAGATCCCGTCCGGATCGTCCGTCAACTGGTGGATGTCGAGCGTCCCGAAAGCATTGTAGAGGATTTCAATGGCAAGGCTTTTGACGGGTTCAGGGGAAAAACCGTTTGATCGGTTGACTTTGCGGTAGATTTCGTCTAGAAATCGCTGTGCGGCGATGATGTCTTTCCGGTATATCGCGCTTTTTAAATCCTTGTAGTCGATTTTTATGGCGCAGCCGGTATGTTTGCACGCCTGCTTGATGTCGTAATAGGAAATGACCGCATTGGCCGGGTATAAAACGCGGTAATTTAAAAGATCATACGCCCGTTTGTAGCTGACGGAAGCGGACAGATGTCCCCTGTCTCTGGAGCCGACCGTTACGATGGAATCGATATTCAGACTGGATTCCAGGCTCCCGACGACTTTTCCCAGCACGCTTTCCAGATTCCCGGCCCGAAAATCCGCTTCGCTTCCCGAAAAGATAATGATGGTGTCGTTTAACATGCTGTTGAAAACAATGCTGCTGCAATAATCTTCCAGCAATTCGGCACAGATGTTCTGCACTGCAAAGGGAAGGAAAGACTGGTCGGTTCCGTCGGGATTTTTTTGCTTCAGGACATGCACGATGCATACAAGATAATATTCCCGGTCCAGGCGGATTCCGAGAAAATCGGCGCGGTTTTCAAGCTCGCTTTCGCTGATGTTTCCGTTCATCCAACGGAAAAGGATATTCTCGCGTAAAATGCTGTCGTTCTTTCTCTGCCTGAATTCGGCCTCCTTTTCATTATTGAGCTTTTCCACCGTATGCTGAACGGTCGCCGAAAGCTCTTCCTCCTCGATCGGCTTCAGAAGGTAGTTTTCAATTCCCAGCGTGGCGGCTTTTTTCACATAGATAAAGTCGTCGTATCCGCTCAGAATAATGATTTTCGTATGGAGCCCCCGTTCCCGGATGCTCTGGATCAACTGCAGTCCGTCCATGCCGGGCATTTTTATATCCGTTATGATGAGATCGGCCGGTTCCTTCTCCAGAATGGACAGCGCTTCGTATCCGTCGGAGGCGGAAGCGGCGATGGAGACGCCGTAATCTTTCCAACGGATGATCCGGCTCAGCCCGTCCATGATAATCGGTTCGTCGTCCACAATTAAAGCTTTGTACATCCTGAAAGTCCTCCTTCAGCATTCGGGAAAGCGCGATAATTCTTCCGCCTTCTTTGCTCCGAAAGTTACGATGGCCTTGGTTCCCTCGCCGGCTTTGCTTTCCAGCCGGATCCCGTATTTGTCTCCGAAAATCAATTTGATGCGGGAGTTCACGTTGAAAATTCCAATCCGGTTGTCCCTCAGGTCGTACGGCTTTTTCAGCTGCGCGTTGATCTCGCCGAGAACCGATTCCGAAATTCCCTCTCCATTGTCCGAAACGGTAATAACGATGCCGCCTTCCGTATAAGCGCCGTCGATGGAAATGCGGTTTGTCTTCCCGCCGTGGACAATGGAGTTTTCGATAATCGGCTGCATCATGTTTTTCGGCATCGCGTAGGACATGATCCGCGGATCGATCCGGTAAGAAACCTGCAGCCGTTCGCCGAATCGGATCCGAATCAATTCCAGATAGGACTCGCAGTTTTGCAGTTCTTCCCGAACGCTGAGGAACATACCCCCCTTGGCGGTGCTGCGCAGCGTCTTGGCCAGGAGCATGATCATTTTCTCGGCCCCGGTGTCGCCTGCGCCGAGTGCCGTCATCCGGATTACTTCCAGAGTGTTGTACAGGAAATGGGGATTGATCTGGAGCTGCAGGGCATACAGCTGGTCCGTCTTCTGTTTGAGCATCGCGTCTTTCTGGCGCAGCTCGTAGACGTATTCCTTTTTGATGTAATTGTCGATCCGTTCGCTCATAATGTTCAGATTGTGCGCGATCAGCTGGATCTCGTCACCGCTGTTGCCCTCTTTGGCGCGTGCGGTGAGATCGCCCTTCTGGATCTCCTGGATGGTGTCTACTACGACGTTGATCCGTTTGGAAAAGCGCTTGGTGAGCAGGCAGGTCATCAAGATGGCGAACAGGATGCAGGCCGACGCGACAACGAGGATCTTCGCGTTCAGGACGTTCACCCTTTGATAGATGGCGTTTTTCGGGATCACGCCGACGGTAATGAAGTCGAACTCGCTGTCCTGTGTAAAATTGACGATCGAACCACCCTGCGTGAACGAACCGGAGGGATGATCCGCCATTTTTTCATAGTCCGGAAATTTCGCGCCGTAGTTTGTACCGGAGGAATCGAAGATCACCTGTCCGCCCGGATCGATAATCAGAATGGAACCGAGCAGGTAATCATTGAACTGGGCGTAAGAGCGCCGGATGCATTCGGTGCTGAAGGTATAAACGAGATAGCCGACGTAATTTTTGCTGTCAAGACTCCTCACATAGTCGTAGATCGCGTAGAACCGGTTTTTTCCGCAGGAAAACGCCGGGATGATGCGGATCTTTTTACTGCCGTCCGTCGAAGCGGTACGGTCCTTTTGCAGCTGTTCCTGAAGGAATGCGTATCGGAGGGCAATATTTTTCTGCTCGGTGTCTCTGGAAAACTGCATGTTCCAGTCCAGATCCTTATTCAATAAAAATACATCCTCAATATCGTTGTCGTCTGGCATCACCATGGATCGAAAATATTTGTCAACGTCGTTGTATCGGTCGGCGTACTCCGAGGACATGCCGCGGTTGCTTTCCCGAAGAAGCGGGACTAAGTCATCGGAGACGGCGTACTGCAGATATGTCCTGCTGTAAAGGCCTTTCTGTATGTTCTTATAGTTGACGCACTGGGAGTGAAAATAGCTGGCTGCCGTTCTGGTCACCTGGCCGGTATAATCCATCGCCTGATCGCGCAGCAAAGCGGACAGGCCGAAAATGATGATGGTGACCAGAATGGAGACCGTGCCGATGATCAGGATGGAATACAGCAGTGCGATTTTATTGAATATGCTGATTCGAATTCGTTTCAGAAAGCATAAACTGGGCATTTTAATCACCTTATCTATTTTATCATCTCACCTAAACCCGCGCAAGGCCGGCCGGATTTTCACCTATAATTTTTATAACTATCTATAATTTTAGCAATTGTAACTGTAGAAAACAACCGATAGAATAAATATTGAGCTGAATTGAGAAGCGGAATTTGATCGGAATTCAGCAAATTTAATGCGAAATACCGGGAGTGATCGACATTAAACGGATTCAATCGTCGTCGGCGGGCAGTACCGTTGGCAGCAGCTCGTTTTTTACCGATAAGCGGCGGAACGGGATCAAAATGCTGCTTCTTGTTTTGCCGTTTCTGATCTTCATCTTTATTTTTTCTTATCTTCCCCTGCTGGGATGGTCGTACGCGTTCTGCGATTATAAGGTCGGCGTTTCGATCTTCAAGCAGCATTACGTCGGCCTGAAATACTTTAAGATGATGTTCTCGGGCGTCGGGAATTTCACCATCGTCCTGCGGAACACGCTTGTGCTGAGCGGCCTGGGAATTCTATGCTCCCCGGTTCCGGTGATCTTTGCCATCATGCTTTCCAGAGTCCGGAATGGGAAAGTGGCGAAAGTGATCCAGACGGTCACGTCGTTTCCAAATTTTATCTCATGGATCCTTGTTTACGCTCTGTTTTTCGCTCTGTTCAATACGAACGACGGCGCAGTCAATATCCTGCTTCTGAAAATGCATCTGATCAGCGAACCCACCAATATCCTTGCCAACGCGGACGCGGCGTGGTACTTTCAAACCGCAGTGGGCATCTGGAAAGGCACAGGCTGGTCGGCCATCATCTACATCGCGGCGATGTCCGGGATCGACCAGGAGCTTTACGATGCCGCAGATGTCGACGGCGCTGGCAGCTTTCAGAAAATCCTGCATATCACAGTTCCGGGGCTTCTCCCGACTTACTTTGTCCTTTTGATGCTGGCCATCGCCAACATCCTGAACAACGGCTTCGACCACTACTGGGTCTTCCAGAATTCGCTTGTCACCGACAGGCTGGAGGTTTTGGATACCTACATTTACCGGATCGGCATTCAGAGCCTGCAATATTCGTTCTCGACCGCGATGGGTATGGCCAAGTCGCTGGTCAGCGTTCTGCTGCTGACCTTCGCCAACCGGCTTTCCAAAGTATTTCGGGGCGAATCCATTTTTTAATCGGAAGGGCGTGAAAAACATTGGAGAAACTTACCGCAAAAGACCATTTTTTAAAAGGGCTCAACCTCTTCATTCTGCTTGTTTTTACAGTGGCTTGCTTTTACCCGCTTTATTATATTTTTATCAACGCGTTCAGCAGTGCGGACGCGATTGTACGGGGCGTCTACCTGATTCCGAGCGAATTTACGACGGTGTATTTCAACAGCCTTCTCGATTACTCGAGCCTTTTCAACAGTGTCTTCATTTCAACGATGAGAACGGTGTTCGGCACAATTATCACCGTTTTGTGCTCTACGTACCTCGGGTATATGGTGACGCGAAAAGATCTTCCGTTTCGAAAGGGAATTTACCGCTACATCATCATTACCATGTACCTTGGAGCCGGGCTCATTCCCTGGTACATTTTGATGAAGGATCTCGGTTTCAAAAATAATTTTCTGCTCTACATCATCCCCGGCGCGGTCAACGCTTTCGACGTGGTTCTCGTAAAGACCTACGTTGAATCGATTCCTCCCGCCCTGGAGGAATCGGCGGAAATCGACGGAGCCGGCGTGCTGACGATCTTCTTCAAGCTGATCATTCCCCTTAGCCTGCCGATAGTCGCCTCCCTGACCATTTTCAGCGCCGTCGGGCAGTGGAATACCTGGTCGGACAATTTTTACCTGGTATCCGATCCGAAGCTGTGCACGCTGCAGTATCTTCTCTATAAATGCCTGCAGTCCAATATGTCCAACGTTACAAACAGCATAAGCAATATTCGTGATTCCGCCGCGTCCAATCATACGAACATCACGCCCACCGGCCTTCAGGACGCCATGACGGTAATCACAGTGCTCCCGATTCTCGTCGTCTACCCGTTCATGCAAAAATACTTTACAAAGGGCATCATGCTAGGCGCCGTAAAGGGATGACGGGTGTCTTTTCGTAACTGGAAATCAAGCCGTAACAAAAAAACGGCGTTGATATGATAAGGAGGAAAATATGAAAAAGGTAAAAATGAGAGTCCTCTCTTCGGCAGCGGCACTTTTGCTTTTAGCGACATCAACTGCCTGCAACGGGGATAATTCCCAGACAGGCACGTCTTCCGCCGCCCAGGCATCCGGAACCACATCCGCTTCCGAACAGGCTCCGGTCAATCTATCCATCGAGGGATTGTTCAGCATCAAAGAAGACGGGGAGCAAAGCGATCCCGTATCTAAGTATATCACGGAAAAAACCGGGGTTACCCTCAACATTTCCAATTTGGGAGACAGCAACAACGATAAACTGAGCGCCCAGATAGCGGGAAATGACCTGCCGGATCTTTTTCCGACGCCGGCCACGACTACGCTGAAAAAGATGATTGAGGCGGACGAAATCGTACCTCTGGACGATCTCGCCGCAAAATACGGCAAAACCCTCAACTCGGACAACCTCGCAAAAGCCATGATCAAGAGCAACCAACTGACAAGCCCGGACGGCAAGCTGTACAGCATCGGTATGTGCAGAGGAACCTGGGACGACGGGGTGAATCCGGTCCGCGCTCTGTACATCCGCTGGGATCTCTACAAGAAATTAGGGTACCCTCCCATCAAGAGTCTGGACGACCTTGCCAATGTGTTGATTCAGATGCAGAAACTTGAGCCGAAGACAAAAGATGGAAAAAAGACCTATGCGCTCGGATCTTCCGTGGACAGCTATGAATTCACCTGCTGTGTTGGGTACTGGCGTACCTGCGGCTTCTGCGACGGTGCGGATAAACTTCAGTACCTTGATATCGAAACAGGGAAGCCGGCCAGTGAGAATTTGCTGACCACAAAAGATTCCCTGTTCTGGCAGGGATTCAAATTCGCCAACAAACTAAATCAGGCTGGGGTGTTCGACCCGGACAGCTTCACACAGACCACGCAGTACGCAGACAAAGTAAAAACGGGGACCTATATGCTTCTTCCGGAGGGCTGGAACGCCACCGACGCGAACAAGAAATTCAAGGAAGACGGAACTCCTGAAAAAGGCTATGTCGCGCTGCCGGCCAGCATGTTTGGATATTCAAACTATATGCTCTATGGAAATAACATTCCCGGCGAAAGACAATTCTCGATCGCCAAGACCTGCAAGAATCCGGAGCGCGCCATGCAGCTGCTCGACTTCGTTTCCAGCTATGAGTTTTCGAGGATCGCGAACAACGGTTTGGAAGGCACCAACTGGACTATGAAGGACGGGAAACCTACGCCGACGGAAGCTTACTTGAACATGAGCAGTGATGATGTCGCCAAGACGGGCGCGGGCGTTTATGATCATTTCTGCGGTTACGAAAGCGGAACGATCGATCCGACGACCAAAACGACGGTGGATTGCACGAAGAATGTTTTGCCCCTGACTTCTTACCAGAAGGATTTCATTCAGCATTTTGGAGAAAAAACGATGACCGACGTCTATAAAAAGAATGTGAAGACATACGAAAACAACGTTCTTGTTGACTGGGGAACCCTGGATGACGACATGAAGACCTATGAGACCAACCTCGTCACCTATATGCGTCAGGGGGAGACCAAAGCGATTCTGGCCAAGAACGATGCGGAGTTTGAAAAAGTGCAGGATAGCTTCATCCAAGGGCTGAGCTCGTATAAAGAGGACGAAATCTTCAAATTTTATACGGATGCTGCCAACAACAGCCTGAAAAAGATGCAGCCGGTTTACGATATGCTGAAATAAAGCACATCCGGATCAAGCCGTATGATACGGCGAAAGGCCCGAATCCCATACCGTGCGGGGGATTCGGGCCTTTTCCTGTCAAGATCATAGAAAAAACCACTCTCTGTATGATCTTTGACTTTTTAATTATGGCGTATCTGCCGGTCTGCATTGATTCGCAAAAGCGTTGCAGTCCGCCTACTTCCCTCCGCATACAGCTCCAGCGCGCTCTGGTCGACAAGCGAGGGCGGGACGCCCTGCCGCGTTACGCTCAGGCCCGCCGCGCAAGCCGCGTGCCGGATGGCCGCTTCAATTTATAATTTTTGGACAGATAAACGGCAAGGGCAGAAATAAAAGCGTCCGATGCACCGGTTGCGTCGACGGCGGCGACATGGATCGCCTTAAAATGACCGGAATAGTCGCTGCTCCGGCAATAGCATCATTTTTCCTCATGGTAATCATGACTGCTTTCACACCGTGCCCCGGAAAACCACCGCGCTTTGTCCTCCGAAGACGGGACCTCCGGCAGCAGGCATTCCGCTTCCCGTCGGTTGGGAATGAGAAAGTCCGTGTTTTTCAGATGGTTGTTTGACGGAAGCCCTCATGGTAAGACAGCGGCCGGCGTCAGACGGTATCTTATTGTCGAAAGGCAGTTCTGAGACCTATTGACAGGTTTTGAAAAGATGGTGTATCGTATAGGAAAACAAAGAAGTAGAAATTTTTATTTACCGATTAGAGAGGAAAACAAATGAAAAGCAAAATATTGGTTATCGGCAGCATCAACACGGATATCTCCGTTCGTTTACCCGCCCTGCCGCTGATGGGGGAAACCGTGGTCGGCAAGTCTTTGCGATTCACGCCGGGCGGAAAGGGGGCCAACCAGGCGTGCGCGGCCGCAAAGCTGGAAGGCAGCGTTTCCTTTCTCGGATGCGTGGGAGACGACACTTTCGGGCAAGCTCAGATCGGGCATCTGAAAAAGGCGGGGGTTGACGTTTCCCATCTGAAGATAGCCGCGGGTAAAACGACCGGCACCGCCATTATCTGCGTCGACGATCGGGGACAGAACGATATCGTTGTGGTTGCGGGGGCGAACGAAGACTGCAGCGTTCCCTATCTGCAGGAAAACGATTCGCTGTTTCAGACCGCCTCCATGGTTTTGCTGCAAATGGAAATACCGCCTGAATCGACCTTTTACGCGATCCGGCGCGCCGGTCAACTCCACAAGGCCGTGATCCTGAACCCCGCGCCGGCCCCCGATTCCCTGCCGGACGATATTTGGAAACAGCTCGATTACATTACGCCGAATGAAACGGAGCTGCAAAAGCTGAGCGGCTGCCCCGTAAAAACGGATGCGGACATGCGCGCTGCGGCGGAACGGCTGCTGGAGCACGGCGTCAAAAACGTTCTGGTCACCATCGGGAAACGCGGGGCAATGCTGGTGAACCGCGATTCGGCCCGCATCTTTCCCGCTCCCAAGGTAAAGCCCGTGGACACCACCGCCGCCGGAGATACGATGAACGCCGCTTTTCTGGTGGCGCTTTCCGAGGGAAAACCGGTGGAGGACGCCGTCCGCTTTGGAAACGCGGCCTCTTCCATTACGGTGACGCGGAACGGGGCGCAGGAATCCGTTCCCGTGCGCGGGGAAGCGGACGCCGCATATCTCGCTTTTTCTGCGAAACCGGTCGATGTCGGTTGCCCGTCCGGCCAGGCCGAAAACAAACAGCGAAGATGAAAAAATCCCTTGCAAGGATGCTGTCCTGATTGCGGGCGGCGCATGGAAGCCAAACCGGCGGCTCCGGCATGGTGCGCAGCGATACGGCAAGCGCGCCGTCCATGCCGACGGCCTGTGCTTTGCAACCGGTGTCCAACCGCAGATTCACGGAAGGCATGACAAGCGGAAGCGTGAAAGGCTGGGTGTGACAATGAAAGAGGAATATATCCGCGGAATCTACGCGGGCTGGCTCGCCAAAATCATAGGGGTTCGCTGCGGCGCGCCGATCGAGGGCTGGGACTATGAAAAGATCCGCAATATCTTCGGGGAGCTCGACGGCTACCCCGCGGATTATAAGCAATTTGCTGCCGACGACGACACGAACGGGCCGGTGTTCCTGCTTCGCGCGCTGGAAGACGGCGGCCACGGCCGGAACCTCACCGCGCAGGACGTCGGAGAAGCTCTGCTGAACTACGCTCCGTTCGAGCACGGCTTTTTCTGGTGGGGCGGCTACGGGGTTTCCACCGAGCATACGGCGTATCTGAATCTTTTTAACGGGATTCCCGCCCCGCGCAGCGGAAGCATCGCGCAAAACGGAAAGACCATGGCGGAACAGATCGGCGGTCAGATTTTCATCGACGCGTGGGGCCTCGTCGCCCCCGGAGACCCGGACCTGGCGGCGCGGCTCGCCGGGCGGGCCGCCAGCGTGACGCACGGCGGCAACGGCGTCTACGGCGGGATTTTTGTCGCGGTCTGCATCAGCTATGCCTTTGTGGAAAAGGACATTCCGAGCATCATAAAAAAGGGGCTGTCCTACCTTCCTCCGGATTGCGAATATGCCCGTGCGGTTCGCGCCGTTATGGATTTTCACGCCGGCCATCCAGAAGACTGGCGGGCCTGCTACCGGTTTATCAAAGACAATTTCGGCTACGACCGGTACCCGGGAAACTGCCACATCATTCCGAACATTTCCGTTATGATCCTCGGCCTTCTTTACGGGGACGGCGATTTTTCAAAGACGCTTTGCATCACCAACATGTGCGGGTGGGATACCGACTGCAACGTGGGAAACGTCGCGACGATCATCGGGGTGAGGAACGGTCCGGAGGGAATCCCGTACGACAAATGGAGGAAACCGGTCGACGACCTTTTCATCTGCTCCAGCGTAATCGGATCCCTGAATATTTTGGACGTCCCATCCTGCGCCGCCTACACCGCAAAGCAAGCCTACGCGCTCTCCGGGGAAAACATACCGGACGCCTGGAAAACCATTTTGACGCAACGCCCGGATTCCTGCCATTTCGAGTTCCCCGGTTCCACGCATTCCATCCGGATACGGCGGGATTTATTGCAGGACCCCGGCAACCAGGAACTGGAGTCCCGTCTTTGGAACACGGACGAATCCGCCCACACGGGCGCCCGCTCGCTGAAATTCATGGCGAAGCCCCTGCGCCCGGCGGAAAAGGTTCTGCTTTACAAAAAGACATACTATCAGCCGCAGGATTTCAGCGACAGCCGTTACGACCCTTCCTTTTCCCCGTTGATTTACCCCGGCATGACGCTGCACGGCAGCGTTATGGTTCCGCGTTACGGCATGCCGGAGCCGTTTGTTTCCGGCGTCCGCGCGCGGCTGTATGTCCATGAGCTGCATAAAAACGCCCGGATCGAAAGCGAGCCGGTCGTGCTGAAGCCGGGCGCATGGAGCGAGCTCTCCTGGAAAATCCCCGCGATGGACGGGGCCCTTCTGGATGAAATGGGCGTCTGCTTCGACGTCTCGGGCCAAATGGATCTGACCGGTTTCCTGGACGATCTCTACGCGGACGGAGCTCCGGATTACACGGTGGATTTTGCCGGAGAAACCGAAGAGGTGTGGAACGGCCTCCACCGGGAGATCAGCCAGTTTACCAGGCTGAAAGGCCTGCAGTATCTGGAGGATGGAAAGCTCCACATTTCCTGCGCCGATTTTGCGGAATCTTACACCGGCCGCCACGACTGGGGCGACTATGCCGCCACCTTCGGCATGACTCCGCAGACGGGGAAACATCATTACGTCAATGTCAGGGTGCAGGGAGCCATGCGTTCCTATGCGGCCGGATTCCTTCCGGACGGAAAGCTGGGCCTGCTGAAGAAACAGCGGCATTACAGGCTTCTGGCGCAAACCGATTACCCGTGGGAGCCGGGGCGCGAATACGCCGTAACCGTGGCGGCCGTCGGCAATCGGCTGAGCGTGCGGATCGACGGAGTGCCGTGCCTTGCGTATACCGACTGCGACGGTCCTTTTCTGACCGGCTCCGTCGGCGTTTCCGTGGAGAACGGTTCCCACACGAAGTATTCTTTCATCAAGGTGCGTGCGGCCGGGTAAAGGATATGCTCCATCATGATGATCGGAATCGCAACGAATGCAATAGACATTATGCTATTGTATTTCGGCAGAATATCGTCGCCGATACGGCGGGGCGGTTTGGAAAACAAGGGCGGCCCGGCATGCTTGCCGGGCCGCCAGGCTGTCGATAAAGCCGCGCCACCGCAAAATTCATATACCATATTTTCCCTGGAACTGCCAAACGTCCCTTGACTATCTTTCGAAAAGCGGTATAATTATTCCGTAAGGTACAATAAGTGCAATGCAGAAGCAGGTGTACCACCACCTGCCTCCTGCATACGGAGAATCAGGCTCCATACACAACCGAATTATCGGCACATTGCGGTTCTTATTATACCGCCTGTCTTGCTTTTTGTACAGGGGGCTATGGTTAGCTTTGCGCTGTGCTTCGGGACGCTGTATATGGATGAGAATCCGTATACAGCGTTTTTTGTATCTTGCGGCAGTCACGGGCTGGTGGAGGAAGGGGCTTTC
>ENA-UOOK01001431-UOOK01001431.1-fermentation-metagenome-genome-assembly--contig:-NODE-1431-length-31449-cov-8.893228_pt1 | contig 31449 bp, 35 predicted proteins | sample MGYA00245777_ERZ724023 | MGnify/ENA primary metagenome ERZ724023 (study PRJEB28704, sample SAMN03018312) | fermentation metagenome | biome: anthropogenic terrestrial biome; feature: soil; material...
TATATAGCGTTTTCGAAGTGATCAATATGCAGTGCGAAATATGTGGTGCAGAGATCCGCGGAAAGCCTATATGCATTACAATTGATAACAGCGAACTTCAGGTCTGCCAGAAATGTGCTCCCTATGGGAAGGCCGCCGACAAGCGGACCCCTGTGTCAAGAAAAGTCTCTCCAGTAGTTCGTACAGTACCACGAGCTGAAAAGAAACCTAGAACGGATTTTTTCGATATTTTAAAAGACGAGCTCCTAGACAATTATGATCATATTATCCGGGAGGCAAGAGAAACCAGAGGCTGGTCTCAGGAAGACCTGGCTGAGAATATCAAGGAAAAAGCATCTCTCATCAAAAAAATAGAACGAAGAGAAATTGTACCCGAAGATTCCGTTAGAAAGAAGCTGGAACATACCCTTAATATCAAACTTACAGAACGCGTGGATGTCGCTGAACAGGAGGTCTCTCATATGAGGAAAGATACTACTCTAGGCGACATCGTCAAAATAAGGCGTAAGTAATCTGTGAGTTTTGACTGTAAAGCTTTAAATTGAGGTTCTGTTTCAGCATCAGTAACTGTTTCCGAAAGGTAAAGCCTGCAGGAAACTACTGACGGAGAGAGCTGGCGTCAGAAGAGGTTCTACTTTGAGCCTCTTCAACTACCTGCTCGAGAGGACTGTTTAACTCAGCATATGGGTTTTTTCGTGTCTCTCTTCATAAATTTGATATTTTTCAGTGATTTATCAGGGACCTTATCAGGAACCTTCTGATTTTCGAGGCATATTTATAAATACGTTTTTATATTACTCTTCCCAGAACCGGTCCTTCTGAACATTGTTAAAGCTCGATTTCTATATCATAAACCTTCTCCGGATTCTCTTTGTGGATGGTCCAGAACGGTTCTTCTCCATACGTTTCCATCAGTTTTATGGTCCTTTTAGGGATTGTTTTCGGGCCAAGTACCGCACCCGGCCTGTCAGGGTCATCGATATAATCTGTTTCCATCATAAAGCGAGTCCCCTCTTCAATTGCCTGCTCGATTGCCCCTTTAACCGCTATTACTCCTGGAAAAATTCCGAGTTCCTCGCAGGTTTTTACAAGAGGAGGAGAATAGTGTTTAACTACCCTGTACATTTTTATCCCTGTTTTTTTTGCCCTTTTAGCTATATCCTGAAGTTCCGGCTCTCCAACGCTTTCTGTATGGAGCTGGACTGCGCAGTCCTGTTCTTTTCCGAGATAAAAGGCATGTTCCATTATCTCGTTTGAAGCCTCCCAGACATCTGCAGGTACGGGATAGTGTGGGCGTCCGGACTTTATTCCTACTGCAAGGCCTTTTTCCACGTATCCTGCAGCAAGTTCAAGCCCTTTTTTCATGGTTTCTGTTGCTTCTGATAGTTCCATATATTCCGTAAGCTTTGAAATCTCAGCAGGGTGGACCCCAAGGACCGGAAAAGCTCCAACCCCAATCTCACGGATTTTTGATGCTATTTCCACGGTCTCGTCAAAGACAGCAAGGTAATCCTCAGGTTTTTTGACTGCAATCCCAAGAGACCAGCTGGGTTTGGAGACCAGGATTATATGCGTCCCGCCTGATCTCTGAAACTCTTTTACAGCTTCAAGACCTTTCACTCTTGGGTCTATATGCATATGGTTGTCGGTGATCGGAATTTTTGCAGGCATGTTTATTTCCTCTAATGTTTCAGAAAATTTTCTTCAAGACATCATTATTAATATCAATTTTATTAAGGTACGAAGGAAGGGTTATATTCTGCAATCCCATATCTATTTCAAGGAATCCCATATCTATTTCCTGAAGTATTAATCTATATTATTACCCAAAAGTTGAAATATGAGCCTTACATTGAGTACGCGGCAAGATCCAATTATTCTTACCAAATTCTTAGAAAAGTTCTTCCTTTTGCTTTTCATCGCTACGGTTCTTTTAACACGAACCCTATTTAACACGAACCCTATAAATCTGGTGATAACATGACTAAAACCGCAGCAGTAATCAAAGGTGACGGGGTAGGCCCCGAACTCGTGGACGCAATGCTTAAAGTTGCAGAAGCCGCTGGTACTGATGTCGAATTCGTAATGTGTGAAGCGGGAGCTGGCTGGTGGGAGCAGCACGGAGGCAATTCCCTTGTCCCTGATGAGACCTGGCAGGTCCTTGACAGCTCTGATGCCTGTTTCAAGGGTCCGACAACCACTCCTGGTGGAATCGGTTCCCCTAGAAGCGTGGCCGTATCCATCAGGAGAAAGTATGACCTCTATGCCAACGTCAGGCCAATAAAAACCTTCCCTAACTCAAGTGCACCTCTCGGAGATGTCGAAATGGTCTGTGTGCGTGAAGGGACGGAAGGACTTTACATAGGAGAGGAAATTCAGCTCACAGATGACGTATCCATTGCAATAAGGAAAATTACCCGCACAGCATCCAGCAAGATCGCCCGCTACGCCTTTGAAGATGCAAAAAGGAGAGGTTATGACGCTGTCGTGCCTATCCATAAAAGCAATATCCTGAAATTGACCTGCGGCTCTTTCCTGGAAGAAGTCGAAAAGGTTTCAAAGGACTACCCAAACATTGAGGTCTGGCCTTATCATATTGATAACATTGCCCAGCAGCTTATCAAGAACCCCCAGATCTTCAACAAAAAAGTCCTCCTTTCCACCAACCTTTTCATGGATGTAATCAGCGAGGAATGTTCAGCTCTTGTTGGCAGTATCGGGCTCATCTACTCTGCAAATATCGGGGACAACTTTGCAATGTTTGAACCGGCTCACGGGTCAGCCCCGAAGTATGCCGGTATGGACAAAGTAAACCCTGTTGCAACCGTGCTTGCAGGTGCCTGGATGCTGGACTACCTTGGTGAGAAGGAAAAGTCCGAAGCTATCTTCAAAGCCACTGAGCGCGTTATTTCCGAAGGCAAGTACGTCACTTATGACCTCGGAGGAAGTGCAAAGCTCAGCCAGATGACAAATGAGATCGCAAAATACATAGCAGAGATCCTTAAGTAAGGATTCCTGAATGAATATTCGAATATTAAGGGTTCGAAGACTCTAATATAACAGAAAGAATAAGTGAACAGAAAGAATAAGTGAACAGAAAGAATAAGTGGTCAAACCTGATAATTAAAGGTTAATTTATGCAAGGTTTAGTAAGGCTGATATAAGGTCTGAAGAACCTTATACCACTTAATCTAATGTTTCTATTATTTCCTTCTTCCGTAACTTTACTCTTTTTCGTCTACTGATTCCTGAATTTTCCCTCTACTTTTAAGCTTTCCTCTTCCCGTATGTGCTGGGTCACAGATTGGCTGATAGAGGAAATACTTCTCAACATAAGCCAGGAGTTCCTCATCCGAGATGCAGGAAACTCTCTCTTCTTTGTCGTAGAGCTTCTGGATCTCTTTCTGTATCTTAAGCAGTCTTTTATCATCTTTTTCTACTATGGTCTCGACATCAAGGAGGTTGTTTAAGGTCTCCTGAACTTTGTAGCGTATTACCTCAAGGCCCGAAGAGTCGCCTATGAGGAGAAGCCTGGTGCTTCCTACAAGTTCAGGGGGGTAGGGCTCATAATTGAAAGGGTTTTTCAGGACGCCTGCGGCGTGGATGCCTGACTCATGGGCAAAGATATTTTTCCCGACAACAGCTTTATTTCTCGGGACTCTGAGACCAAGCTCTTTTTCCATAAATTCTGCAAAACGAGTCACGGGCTCAAGGTTATATTTGTCAAAACCTTCAACCCTGTCTGCCAGGAAGAGCAGGATTTTTTCCATCTCGCTGTTTCCTGCACGTTCTCCTATGCCAAGGAAGGTCACACTTGTCCAGTTGGCTCCATGCCAGAAACCTGCAATAGAGCTTGCTGACCCGAACCCGTAATCATCATGTATATGCGTTTCTATGTTTTTTACCCCAATCTCCTTTTTGAGGTGCTGGACAATTTTCGGAATCCCATAAGGTTCATCAATATTCATGAACGGCATCCCGTATCCAACTGTATCGCAGACCCGTATGATACATTCAGGGTCGATTTCCATTATCTTTTTTACAAGGGGGAAAACAAAGCCGTAGTTGTCAGCTCTTGTCATGTCCTCCAGATGAGCCCTTGTGCGGAGCCCGTGGTCCACTGCATATTGAAGGGCGTCAAGATACTTCTCTTCAGCCTCTTCCCTCCCTGAAAGTCTCATTTTGGAATAAATATGTGTATCTGAGACAGACATTAGAATTCCGGTCTCTTCAAGCCCGTCAACTTCCAGAATTTTATCTATGTCTGCCCTTGAAGCCCTTGCCCATCCCGTAATTTCAGGGCACTCGTATCCCCTGTCGAACATAAGCTCAACAGCGTCCCTATCTCTTTTATTGAATACAAAGGCTTCAAGTTTCTCAATCCCTATCTCGTGCAGGTATTCATAAATTTGAACTTTATGTTCTCTGCTCAGGACTATTCCAGGCATCTGTGAGCCGTCGCGAATAGTGCTGTCACTTATAAACACCTCGTTTCCATAAGGCAGCTTTAGTTTGGGCAGGTCCTCATATGATTCATAAATTTTCATATACTCTTCTCCTATCTTTTCCAGGAGGTGGGCCCTGCGTCGAGAGAAGGGCTTACACAGCTGGTTTTTTCCTGTCAAAAAGATGCTTTTATGTATGATATTAGAAAATCAGATATTAAGCCGAAAACGTTCATCTTCTTGTTAAAAAATATTTATTTTGGGGATTAATTATCTCGTTTTTTACTGCAAGTGCGTTTTAACCTTTCTCAAAAGAGATTTATCGAGGTTGCTAGATACCTTAATTACACTATGCTGTTATAGTTAAAATCTCTTTCTTTATAACATCTATACATATTCTTAATTTTATAATTATAAAAATGTTTTGAAGGTGCCATGCATATAAGAAAATATCCCTTAAGAAAAACTCATCCGGTTTTCAAAGTGTTCTTATTTAAATTTTGAAGAATTTTATTTAAGGTTCGGCTTACATGTAGTACAAACTTTTTTACTTTTTTTCTCTTTTTTCTTCAGGCTCATTAAAGTTTACTTTCCTTTACTGCCCTTCTTGCCGATAATAAGGTATATCTACAGCAAGTTATATTTATAATCGGGTAAATCTGAAATATCTTATTTATAAAAGTCCTTCAATATGAATCTGAATCTGGTTTGCACTTGCCAAAAATCACATCTTGCTGGCTCTAATTGCTGCATCCAGATTTAATATAATCTCCAAATTATATCGCTATATATTTAATTCACATTCGATGTATTTGCTTTAATTTTCCCGAGGTAGAACATGTCCGAAATAGTAAGTGTTAGTGGCGGTCCGACTAAACCTGAAATTATTGCAGTGTCCCTTTCCAAACTCGGACTTAAGGACGGGGACCGGTTCGCAGATGTAGGCTGCGGTACGGGATCAGTCTCTATTGAAGCAACCCGGATTGCCCGGAACCTGACTATCTATGCAATCGATGCCCGTAAAGAAGCTCTTATTGCCACGGAAACGAACTTTAAAAACTTCAGGATCGAAAATGCCAGGATTTTAGCCGGCGAAGCTTCGGATCTCCTTGGCTCCGGAGGGTCTATCGATTCAATCGACTGCGCATTTGTCGGCGGGACGAAAAACATTGACTCCATACTTGAGAAACTTGTTGAAAAAAAAGCCCGGAGCATTGTGGTAAATGCGGTCCGTATCGAAACAGTTGTCAGGACAATAGAAGCTATGAAGAGACTGGGGATTTTTGACGAGGTAGTACATGTTGCTGTCTCAAGAAGCGCCCCGATTGCCGGAGAGACCATGTTCAAACCTGAGAACCCTGTGTATATAATTGTCGGAAAAAGGTAAATCTGAATATTACTCTTAGGTAAATCTGAAAATTACTCTTAAATCCTTCTCAGATTAATCACCATCAAGTTAATGATATCACGCTTTACATTTACCTATTAAAAAACTATGGAGCTATAATATGTTAATAGGAGTAGGACTTGGTCCCGGAGACCCCCAGCTTTTGACGCTCAAAGCAGTGGATATTTTGAAAAACAGCGATAAGGTATATGTTCCAGGCCGCCTGGCAAAAGACCTTGTGGCTCCTTATGCGGATGCCGAAATCCTCGAGTTCCCCATGATAAGGGATATCGAAGTCCTGAACTCTCTCTGGAAAGAGAACGCAGACCGTATTGCAGATGAGGCAAGAAAAGGGACAGTGGCTTTTGGGCTTATAGGTGACCCCAACTTTTTCTCCACTTTCACTCACCTGAAAAAAGTCATGCACAGGCACTATCCGGATGTTGAGACTTCAACAGTCCCGGGAATAAGTTCCATAACGTCTTTTGCTGCAAGGACTGATGTAGCGGTTGAGAGTTCCTTTGAGGTCAGCGATGGCTCTGAGATCGGGTATATGATCCACCTTAAAGCCACGCGGCCCAGAAAGATCATAGAACAGCTCGAAGCTAAAGGGTACAGAGAGTTTATTTTTGCAGAGAGGCTCTTTTCGGACAATGAACTGATTATCAGCAAAAAAGAAGACATCCCGGAAAAGGGGAACTATTTCAGCATCATTTACGGAAAGAAATGAAGCTGCCTGAAAGTAACTTCAAAAGTAACTTCTAATGATCATGCACAATTGAGTGGCAGATCCAAATCTAATTTCAGTATATAACTTTGAATCAGTTACAGGAAAGCAAAGGGAATGGTCAGATGGAACGAAAAGTGTATTTTGTTGGGGCAGGCCCCGGAAACCCCAAACTGATTACCGTTTTGGGGCGTGAGATGCTTGAAAAAGCAGACCTCGTTATGTATGCGGGCTCCCTCGTAAACCCTGAAGTCCTTAATTACACAAAGGGAGAGACGGTGGACAGCTACGGGCTTACCCTTGATGAGACTACTAAAATAATTGCCGATGCGGTGGATGCAGGAAAGTTCGTAGTAAGGCTTCACAGCGGAGACCCCTCTCTTTACGGGTCTGTTATAGAGCAGATGGAAGAGCTGAGAAAATACGACATAGAAGTCGAAAGAGTTGCCGGGGTCTCATCAGTTTTTGCAAGTGCAGCCGCTCTTGGAACCCAGCTTACTCTCAACGGTGTTTCCGATACTCTCATCATTACTCGCCCTGCGGGAAAAACCCTGGAAAAAGACCTTATCCCTGAGCTTTCTGCTTATAACACCACAATGGCAATCTTCCTTGGCACCCAGAAGATCAGGGAGATCATGGAAAAGGTCCGCTGCCCGAAAGACACGCCTGTTGCAGTTGTTTTCCATGCGTCCTGGGAAGATGAAGAAGTCATCACAGGGACTGTGGAAGATATCGCGGATAAGGTCAAGGATGCAGGAATTAAACGCTCGGCAATGATTATCATCGGCGGGGTTGTCGACCCTAAAAACTACAGGAGGTCCTACCTATACGGAGTGGCCCAGGAACCGCTGTAATTACCTTTGAAAGAAACAGGGAAATTGCATCAAAAATAGCAGAGCATCTTGAAGCTGACCTTCTGCTCTACGAAAAGGGCATCTTCAAGAAAGCCTTTGAAAACTACGGGGTAATCGTTGCAGTCTTTGCTACAGGCATTGTAGTGAGGGATATTGCCCCTCTTATCGATAATAAGTGGTCAGACCCTGCAGTAGTTGTTGTGGATTCAAATCTTAATTTCGCAATTCCTCTCCTCGGAGGACATCACGGGGCAAACAAGATTGCTCGAAAAATTGCGGAGTTAGGGGCAGTTCCTGTGCTCACTACAGCTACAGAAGTCCACGGTAAACCCTCGGTCGAGGGCATAGCCGACAGGTTAGGCTGCGAAATCTTCAATAAACAATCCACAATAGCTGTAAACTGCGCCCTCCTTGACCAGCAGGTAGAGGTTCTTGAGGTTAAGGGTCCCAGGATTGTTGTTGTGGACGATGATGTTTCCGTGCTTATAAGAAAGCGGCAGGATGAAGCAAAGGATAACAGTGCCGGAAACAGCTAATAATAAGCACTAATTATCACAGCTAATAAACCGATTAAATGACGAAACTGCATAAAAAGCAGTGGATAAAAGATCACTGATGATTCTCGGAATCGGAACCCGCAGGGGCATTACTAAAGAAGAAGTCGTTGAGGCTGTGAAGCAGGCGCTTGAGGAATGCGGGGCGAGCCTTGAAGATATAACGGCCTTTGCTTCTGCGAAACTCAAGGAGAATGAACAGGGGCTGCTGGAAGCAGGAGAACTGCTCGGCATTCCGGTTAAGTTTTTGCCGGACGAAGTGCTGAACAGCTACAATCCCCCTTCCTCGTCCCAGGCTTCGCGCTTCGGGTTAAAAGGAGTTGCAGAGCCGGCGGCGCTGGCACTCTCGGAAAAACACGAATTGATTTGCAGGAAGAAAGTTTATGGCAGAGTCACAATCGCAATCGCAAGATAAGGCATCCGGTGGAAAACTCTACGTTGTAGGGATAGGACCGGGCTCCGTGGAACAGCTGACCCTCAAAGCCCGGGATGTAATCCTCAATGCCGATTATGTCCTCGGGAACAGTACCTACCTGGACCAGATGGAAAGTCTTCTCGGCACTCAGGAGGTTATCCGGAGTTTTATGGGAAAAGAGGTTGAAAGGGCCCGTAAAGCCGTGGAACTTGCAAAAAACGCAAACGTGGTCATGATCAGTGGGGGGGACACCAACGTCTACGGAATGGCAGGCATCGTGCTGGAAGTCGCTGAACACGAGAACCTTGACGTGGACATAGAAATCCTGCCCGGGGTTACAGCAGTCCTTGCCGGGGCAAGCATTCTCGGTGCACCAGTGGTGACGGACTTTGCGGTGATCAGTTTAAGCGACCTCTTAACTCCCTGGGAAGTAATAGAAAAACGGCTTAATATGGCTGCAGATGCTGATTTCGTGATAGGGCTCTACAACCCAAAAAGCCGCAAGAGAAAGTCCAACTTTGCAAGGGCAATAGAAATCATCCGCAAGTACAAGGCCGATTCCGTGCCTGTGGGGCTTGTCAAGAACGCCATGAGAGGCGAGGATGAGGACCAGATCGTGACCACCCTTGGTGAAGTTATGAATTATGAGGACTGGGTGGACATGAGCACCGCTATTCTCATAGGCAATGGTGAGTCCAGGATCTGGAAGTCTCCTAAAAAGGACATGATCATAACACCCAGGGGGTATCATAAGAAATATGACTACTGAAAACAGCAGTGAAGGAAAAGCCGGAGCTCTCGAAAATCTCGAGGAGTTTACCGAGCTTACCGTGGATGTTGACCCCGAACTTGTGGGCATATGCAGGGATTCCGGTGCAAGGACTGAAGAGGCGAAAGCCATCTACATGAAAAGCCGGACAATGATTCAGGAACTGGTCGGGAATAACACTCCCGAAGACCGCTTCCGCCAGCGCTGCGTAATTGCAACCGGAGACCTTTCGGTTGCCGACATTATGCGCTTTAACAATGACCCCATCCTTGCAGGCGTGGAAGCAATCAAAAAAGGCGCCCCGATCTTTGTGGATATCAACATGGTTAAGGCAGGTATCACCCGCGTTGGGCACAAATCAGAAATCATCTGTGTGCTTGACGAAGATCCGGGTGCTAAAATTGCTAATAAGTACGGGATAACCAGAACATCGGCAGGATTCCTCGCAGCAAGGGAAAAACTCGACGGCAGCATTATAGCAATCGGAAATGCACCTTCTGCCCTAATCATGGTCTGCAAACTTATCGAAAAAGGAGTACGGCCTGCCCTTATTATTGGGCTACCTGTTGGTTTTGTGAATGCCGCCGAGTCAAGGGAAATAGTCAGGAACCTGAAAATCCCCATTCCCTCAATCAGTTGTGTCGGGACAAGGGGAGGAACTCCGATGGCTGTTGCCTGCGTAAACGAACTCGTGGCAATCGCAAGAGAAAGTGAGGAATAATATTCCCGCTTTCTTTTTTATTTTATTTCTATATCAGCTTACTTTTTGTTTTTCGGTCTGCTTTTTTGTTTCTTCTATCCAAAAGAAATCGTGTGGGAAGAAACAGACCTATCTGAGTTTTTTCCCACTATTTGCATTAGACTTACTTATTACTTCTAAAAAATTAAAGTAGCCCCATGAAGTGGTTCAGGTAAGCCATTCTGATACCTACAAGGATAAGCACTACTCCGGCTCCTTTCTTGAGAGCTGCATCATACCTTGATATAAGTTTTATTTTCGAAGTGGAGAGGTGAGCCGAGTATGCGAGCAGGAGCATGGGCACCGCAAACCCTGCAGAATATATGAGAAGGGTTAGTGCACCGTTAGCAGTACTTCCTTCCAGAGCTACCATTGTCAGGATTGAGGCAAGGATCGGTCCCACGCAGGGGATCCAGAGCACTCCGAGAGAAAGCCCTAACAGAAGACCAGAAATTGGGCCTTTATCGTTCATTCCTGCCAGGAGGGGGAATTTTGCAAAGGAATTAAACAGGTTAATCTCAAAAAGCATTGCAAACCCCATTGCAATGATTACAATTTCTGCAAGGATTTTCAGTTGACCTATGTATGCCTGAAAAGCTGCTCCGAAGGCTGAGGTCACAATTCCCATAAGGGTAAAAGATATTGATACTCCAAGCACTATAGCAAGAGGCCTCAACTTTCCTTTTCCTGTCGAACTGGCCAGAACTGCAGGAAGAAGGGGAAGGATGCATGGGGACAGGATACTGACAATTCCTGCACCGAATGCAACCACGGGGGAAATAACTTCATAAGACATGGTTTTGTTCGCTGTTTTTCAGTTTAGTTTTTTACGATACTGTTTTTAACCCTTAAAACCGTTTTCAGTCTAACTTCATCTACTAATATCCAAGCTTTCCGCCGATAAAACACTTTGAAATTCAGTTTCTCAGGAAGGTCAATTTTTTACTCCGCATTTTCATGGTAAAGAACGGCTCTGTCCATGAGTTCTTCATATACCTGCTTATCCATAACTCCTAAAACTCTTGCCTGGAACCTGTCTGTAGTAACGTTTCCATCCTCCTGCATGTAAATATACTCTCCGTTTTCAAGGCCCACGACCACAAAGGAATCCGGAATATAAGACGTTGAGAAATAAGCTGCAAGTTGAGGGCTCTGATCTATATCTGCAGACATGACTGTGGCTTTTCCGGTGTATTCTGCTGCCAGATCACTCAGGATAGGTTTCATTTGCTGGCACGGTCCGCACCACTCAGCTCCGACTTTCACAAAGACCGGGCCTTTCTGAACTGATGTGTTTATCTGTTCCAGATCGGTCACATTTTCAACAACGCTTTTTACCTGGATTTCCTGGGTATCATTAGGGTTGTCTACTTCTTCGGTACAGCCTGCCGTAAAGAGTACAGCTGCGAGCAGGATTAGTAATATCACCAATTTATTCATGTTCTCAACATTGATTTTTCATTTTTTAGTTCTTTAGGCTTTTTGTATTAATAATTCTCTCTTATCACAAATAATTTTGTTCTACTGGTTCTTAAAGCCTTAATTCTGCAATGAAATTCTCCATTACACACAAATAATTAACTGTAAACAAAGATAATAACCCTCTATCAGCTTCTTGGTTTTAAGGTGTGCGGTAGAGTAAAAAATCAATAACTATATTAAAGACCTGTAGTAGAAGTGGAAAAATACGGAAAGAACTGGTAAAAGTAAAAAAGAAAGAGAAAATAGAAATGAATTTTGCCTTACTCTTTCTCAAGTATTTTTTCAACTGCGCTCACTACATTTTCAAAGTTCTTCTGCCATTCAGTGCCGTGTTTAAGCTGGTCCTGAACGACCGTTCCCTTGTCTTCCATTTCCGCGATTCTGGGTTCTATCGGAAGTCTGGCAAGTATGGGGACATTAAAGTCTTTTGAGGCTTTTTCAACGCCTCCGCTTCCGAATACCTCTATTGGTTTGTTGCAATGCGGGCAGATAAGCCCATGCATGTTATCCACAAGCCCTATTATAGGCACATTCAGTTTTTCCGAAAATGTGATTGATTTCCGGACACTGATAAGAGCTACATCCTGGGGGGTTGTAACAAGTACGGAACCGTCACAGTTTGGGATAAGCTGCGCCACACTCAGTGGCTCATCTCCGGTTCCTGGGGGCAGGTCGATAATCAAAAAGTCAAGCGCTCCCCAGAATACCTCTTCAAGGAATTGCTTGATTGCTCCCATTTTGGCAGGGCCCCTCCAGATTATGGGCGAGTCTTTATTTTCAAGCAGAAAACCAATAGACATCACTGAGAGGTTGGGAAGCACCTCAATCGGGATAATTCCTTCTTCGTTTACCTCAGGTCTTGCGGATTCCAGCCCGAAGATAGTAGGAACAGTCGGGCCGTGGATATCACAGTCCAGAAGACCTACTCTGTGCCCGCGGAGGGCGAGCCCGACAGCGAGGTTTGCGGCAACTGTACTCTTTCCTACCCCACCTTTCCCGCTCATTACCATGATCTTACGTTTGATGCGCCTGAGGTTAACTACGATTTTTGGCTCCTCTGGCTTTTTTGATAAGCTTTCCAGTGGTTGAACCTTATCTGTCATTTTTATCGCCTGTGTAAAATTTCCGCAATTTTCAGTTTTTCCCGGTTTTTCATATATCTCTTTTACGCGTCAGCGTCTTCGCTGATATCAGCAGTTTCAGCCCTGATATAGTTACCGCCTTTAATTTCGATTGCTTTTCCTGTGCTCAGTGCAAGAGCTACTTTCATTCTGGCGGCTTTTAGATCCTCCCAGAAAGCTCTTCTCGATACCCCTACTCGGGAGGCTGCGTCTTCCTGCCTCAGGCCTTCAACATCTACAAGCCTGAGAGCTTCAAGCTCTTCTACTGTGAGGGACACCACTTCAAGATCTGATAGGGGTACCCCTCTTGGCTTGAAATATGTAACATCAGGGGTTTGCTCAACGCGCCTGGGGCATTTCGGTCTTCCTCTGCATTTTTTCATAGGTTACTTATGCACATTGTAGAATAAATATATAACAATTTCTCTATTCGAATAGGAAACTATAAATATTTATGTACATATGTGTGAAATTGTACTTTCTATATCTCTGACTTCTCTGCGTTTGTGCAGGGCTGATATGCCCCCATTTTATTTGAACATTTACAGCGAAATGTACAGTTGAGAGTCAGCGGATTTTATCTCGGAGCATAAAAATGAAAATCTGCATAAGTGCCTGTGGAAAGGATCTTGATTCTGAAGTGGACCCTCAATTTGGAAGATGCAATTATTTCGTGCTTATTGATCCGGATACAGGGTCGGTAACTTCAATCATAAATCCAGGTTCGGAAGCCTCCGGTGGTGCAGGGATCCGGGCAGCAGAGGCAATTGCGTGTGCAGGGGCAGGGATTCTCCTGACGGGAAGTGTGGGGCCTAAATCTTTCTCCATACTCTCCGAAGCAGGCATTGAAACCTACTCTGGAATCAGAGGTACGGTAGACTTTGCCCTTAAGGAGTATAAATCCAGAAAGCTTGCAATCCTTAAGGGCCCGAACACTTCTCTTTCTAATGGCATGAAAAAGAGTTGAGTTAAAGTCTCAAATTATGAAAGAAATCTCAAAAATTCGAAAAATTTTGTAACAATATTTTATGTGTAATATCTAGAAAAAAGGTGATCTGTATGAAAGTATGTGTACCCACAAGAGATAACAGCGGCATGGAAGGGGCTATAGAGCAGCACTTTGGAAAGGCTCCTACTTATACAATCCTGGATACTGACAGTGGAGAGGTTTCCGTGATCCCTAATACCAGCGAGCATATGGGTGGAGTAGGCCTGCCGCCTGAGTTCCTCTATAAGAATGGAGTGGAAATTATGCTTTGTGCGGGACTGGGGTACCGAGCTGTCAAGATGTTTGAGTCTTATGGAATCAATGTTTTCGTGGGTGCCGCAGGCACTGCCCAGGATGCAATAAATTCCTGGAAAGCAGGTCAGCTCCGCAGCGCCAGTGCCGAAAATACCTGTGCAGAACACGTACACCATCACTGAAGGACAGGCTCCTAAGTTACAGGATGAGAAGGCGCAGCTCATGAAAATTGCAATTGCAAGCGGCAAAGGAGGTACAGGAAAAACCACAGTTGCAGTAAACTTTGCCCTTGCTCTCGAAGACGTGCAGCTTTTTGACTGTGATGTGGAAGAGCCTAATTGCAATTTGTTTCTGGGCTTTGACCTGGAGCCTGTAGAAGAAGTTACCTGCCTGGTTCCGGAGATCAACCCTGATTGGTGCACTCTATGCAAGAACTGTGCTAGTTTCTGTAAATATAATGCTCTGGCTGCCCTTCCAAATAAAATCCTGTCCTTTCCTTCCCTCTGTCACGGCTGCGGTGGCTGCAGACATGTCTGTCCGGCAGAATCCATAGAAGAAAAGCCCAGGCCTATCGGAATGATTGAAAAAACATCCTCTAAAAATTCTCTTACTTTTTTCCGTGGTATTCTGGACATAGGAGAAGTTATGGCAACGCCTGTAATCAGGGCGCTTCAGCGGCATATCGATGAAAGCAGACCTGTAATCCTCGACTCCCCTCCCGGTACGGCATGTCCTGCCCTAGCAGTTATGGGGTGTGCAGATTACTGTGTGCTTGTGACAGAGTCCACTCCTTTTGGTTTCCACGATTTCCTCCTTGCCCTTGAAGCTACGAGGGCTCTTAAGGTTCCTGCTGGAGTTGTTCTCAATCGTGACGGGATTGGGGATTCAAGGGTGGAGGATTTTTGCAGGGCTGAGGGGATCCCTATTCTGCTCCGCATTCCTGATGAAAGGATGATTGCCAGGCTCTATTCGGAAGGAATTCCCTTTATTAAGGAAATGCCAGAGTGGAAGGAAAAGTTCAAAAATATATTAAAAACGATAAACACAGTGACTTGCAAAAGTAAGGGGGTATAATGAGGCAGCTGGCTATAATTAGCGGAAAAGGTGGTTGTGGAAAGACCACACTTACGGCTGCCTTTTCCTCTCTTTCTGAAAATGCCGTACTTGCGGACTGCGATGTTGATGCATCTGACCTGCCTCTCATTCTTAAGCCTCAGGTGATTAAAAGAGAGGACTGCCTGGGTCTCAAGCTTGCTTCTATTGACCCCGAGCTCTGTAATGGTTGCGGTATCTGTCTTGAGATGTGCAGGTTCGGAGCAGTCCTTGAAAACTTCACGATAAACCCGTATAGCTGCGAGGGTTGTGCAGTCTGTACTGTTGCCTGCCCTGAAAATGCGGTGTCTCTGATACCGAGAGTTTCCGGGCAGGTGGTTTCCTCCATAACCCGTTTCGGGCCAATGGCTCATGCAAAATTGGGCACTGGAGAGGAAGCAAGTGGAAAACTTGTGAATATGGTTAGAAAAAAGGCCGAAGAACTTGCAGATAAATATTCCTGCAAGCTCATTCTTATTGACGGCCCACCTGGTACTGGCTGCCCGGTTATGGCAGCAATTACAGGAACTGACCTTGTCCTTGTGCTTAGCGAGCCCACGGTTTCCGGACTCCATGACCTGAAACGGGCAATCAAGCTTACCTCACATTTCAGAATCCCGACTGTTGCATGCATTAATAAATATGATATCAACGAAAAAAAGAGCCTTGAAATCGAGGCTTTTTGCAAGAATTCTGGAATCCCTCTTCTTGCCCTTTTGCCTTATGCGGATATAACTACAGAGGCAATGATGAAGGAAGAAACCGTAATTGAATATTCTGTTCATTCCGGGACTTCCGGAGCTGCAGAGTTTGCAAATATTGTCCGTAACCTTTGGTCAGAGATCGAAACGAGGCTTTTGGAAACTTCCCAAAAAGAAATGTACTCAAAAACTCTCAAGGCATGGGAACCTTAACTTTCCCGAATAATCTTTGCCTGGGACTTCTAAAGTTAAAATTCGGTGATGAGTTCAATAAATAGTTGATAAGGGAATAGTAATGGATTACACTCAGCTTGCAGAAAAACTGGTCAAGTTCCTTGACCTCAAATACGAACCGGTGGCAGTGAAAGTTGTTTAAAAGGGAGAGCGAATGCCAGAAGGGTATCACGAGCCCGAAAAAATCTCAGGTACTGCCAGTCCATTATGAAAGCCAGAAAAGGAGAGTCCTTTATAATTCCTGCAGACAAGCATGCCTGTGTGGTAGGAGCTTCAAGCCTTGGGATTATTCCTGTACCTGAAAAGTAGTTATTCTTGTGGATAGGCCGGAAAACATTTACTGGATCATCCCTGCAAGTACTTACTGTAAAGGCGGAAGGGTTAACTTTAGCTGTGCAGCTTTTCAGGCAACCTGTGCCGACACAACTATCTTGCCAGGCCTGACAGGAGATATAAATGTCTCTTTAGGCTGTTTCGGGTGCAGAAAAGCTACTGATATCGAAAATGATGAAATGCTTATAGGGATTCCTTTCAACAGGCTTGAAGAAATCGTTAACTCCCTTGAAAAGCTCTACGAAGGCCCTTTGCCGAAAGCGAGGAAGAAATAATCCTTTGAAACTTTTAATTTTTTATTTCTCATATGAGATTTTTTTTCTTTTCTCATCAAGCTTTTTAACCCTGTCTGCTCATTATGAGTTCTACCAGTACATTTCTTGCTTTTATAGAAATATTTATACATGCAAAGTTTATTTATGATTGTAGTACCTACTCATGTTAAAAACCCCGGGGAAATAAAGTGTGCAGTGCGCGTTGTGCAGGAATAAAGAATGTCTTACAGGCAAAAACTGCTCTGTTATAAAATCAGGACTTGATTATAACGGTGGCAATCTTAAATCAATCCAGGTTTCTGCCTGGCTTGAGTCAGATCCTGTAAAGAGAACAAAGTTAGAGGAAATAGCAATCTACTCAAAAAAGCTCGGGTACAGAAAAATAGGCATTGCTTTCTGTATCGAGCATGAAAGGGAAGCAAGGCTGGTCTATGATATCCTCTCAAGGTATTTTGAGGTATTTTCGGTTTGCTGCAAGGTTTGCAGTCTTGAAAAAGAGAGCCTCGATATCAAAAAAACCGGTAACTCAGAGTTTGAGGTTGCCTGTAATCCCATAGGGCAGGCCCTCCTCCTTAATGACGACCGTACTGACCTCAATATTATGCTCGGGCTTAAAACAGGCTATGATATTCTATTTACAAAGTATTCGGAAGCACCTTCAATATCACTCCCTCTTCTGGAGTTGACCTGTCTAGGGGACTCGGAAATTGATTTCATAGAATAAATTCGTATCCGTTTTTTATTTGTGATGTTAAAGCTCCGGAGAATTATATGACCAAAAATTCCAAACAAAAATCTGATATTGATTCTATATATGACTCTGCCCTGAAGATAAGGGCTCATCACCTCTGCTGTATCCAGGGATTCCAGGGGTATGGTTACAGTCCTGTCTTTGTTGCCAATATGAGGGCTGTGATTTCGGACCTGGAAGCTCTTCCTTCTAGACCTCTCAAGCTTGTAACCGAATGTGATGCAATATGTGTTTCCTGTCCGGGTAAAAGGGAATGCAATATTCAGGAATCTGTCTTCTCACGCGAGATTAGGCAGATGGATCTTGTTGTCCTGGATAAATTAAGTCTGGAAGACGGGGCTGTTGTAAAGGCAGACGAAGCCTTCAGGCTCGTAAATTCCAAAATTAACAGAGCTTCGGATATCGAAGAGGTCTGTGGAACCTGCAAGTGGAAGCAGAAGTGCCTCTGGTACATGCAGGAAGGCATGTAAAAATCTGATAGGAAGTCTGGAACCCGAGATCAAGCTTGAGAAAAAATCTAGTTCCAGACTTAAACAATCTTTTTATTTTTTATCTCAAACTTTCTTGTTTACCTTAAACCTGCACTTATCTCATAGATTTTCGCAAGAAACTCGATGTTCTGAACGGCATTTTGTTCTATTCCCAGCTGGTCCGGGGAAAAGCCAAGAGCGAGGCCGAGGAGCTGGGAATAATGGAGGACGGGAATAGAGTAATCGGTTCCAAATTTTTCATTGACAGCAAGCTGTCCCCTGTCAAACTGAAGGTGACAGAAGGGGCAGGCATTGACTATACAGTCCACTCCTGCTTTCTTGATGCAGGCAAGTTTATGTTCAAGCATTTCCAGGGATTCAGCAGCATACCCTGAACGTACTCCTCCTCCTGCCCCACAGCACATCATTTTATCAGTATAATCCACACTTTTTGCGCCGGTGGCTTCAACCAGTTCATCAAAGAATACCGGTGCTTCCGTTTCTCCGAGATTCCTGTCTTTTGAGGGTTTGATAAGGTGACATCCGTAATGCAGGGCTACTTTCAGGTCAAGGGGAGTTGTGAGATAGTCTTTAAGTTTTTCAGGTCCGAATTCTCTGTACAGAAACTCGATTATGTGCCTTACCTCTGCTGTTCCCTTAAATTCCATACCTATTTCTTTAAGGCAGGTGTTTGTACAGGCTTTCATTTCAGGGTCTTTTTTAAGTTCCATATTAGCGTCTGCCAGGGACCCGTAGCAGCCATTGCAAACTGTCAGGATATCTCTCCCTATTCTTTCCGAGAGGACTATGTTTCGGCTGGCAAGGGCAAGCCAGGTTGCCTTATCAAAAGACTTGAACACTCCGGGAGCAGGGCAGCAGGAGGCTCCAGGCAGGTCGGATGCGTCTATTTCGAGTCTCTGCAGGCAGAGTTTTGTTGCTTTTTCAATTCCGGGATAGCGGTTGGGTACAATACAACCAAGAAACAGCGATAATTTGTTCATTATTTCTGCCTCCTTATTTTTCAGCTGCCAGTTCATTGAATTTGCAGGTTTTGAGAAGGGTTTTCAGCTCTTCAAGAGCTTCCGGATACTTCTGGACGGTATCAGGTACAGGGTCAAGCCCAAGTTCTTCCCTCTTTTTCTTTGTTTCTTCATCAAGGGGAACTGCATGTCCGCATTCAAGTACCATTTCCGAAACACGGCGGTGTTCGGGACGCATAAATCCTTCTCTAACTGCTAGCCTCCTGAGCTCAAGAAGGGCATCTGTAATAGGTATTCCGCGAGGGCAGCGTTCCTGGCAGGTGTAGCAGGTTGTACAGAGCCACAGGGCATCATCTGAGAGAACAGTAGCTCTATTCTTACGGGCATCCCTGATTACTCTTCGGGTGTTGAGCCCGGTATGCCGTCCCGAAGGACAGCTTCCTGTGCATGTGCCGCAATGCATGCAGGAAAGTATATCAAGTCCTGCAGATTTTAACACTTTTAGCAGTTCTTCGCTCATACAGGTTCACTGTCTGGTTTTTATATTGATTCTTCAGTTTAGAAAAGTAAATGTAATCGAAAGAAGAAGGTTAGAATGAAACTCTGCATTTGAGGGCAGAATGATAATGGGCAGAGTTTTTAATTTTCAGGATGGATAATTTAATTCTTCCGGATTTTTCCAGATGTTTTTTTCAGTTGAATTCTTTACTGAGGGAATTCTTTACTATATGTCGTATTATTCTTATGATATTTAATATGAGCTAAATCTATCCGGAATTAAAAACTGGATCAAGAGTAATTATCAGTTCTGAATACTCTTTGGAAAATCTGTTGAAAACAAAGATATTATTTCTTCAAAGATGAAACTAACTCTGTTTTTTAACTTTATCTTTCCTGTGGTTTAATTTCCTGAAGCAAAGGTTTCGTTTTTCACCGTTTCGAAGAAACTTTGTTCCTTATTTATATGTTTGCTCTTATATATAAAACAAATTATTTTGAGCCCCCCAACATCCCAGAAATACATTTTTCCTGTAAGTCTCTTCCTGATATTCATTCTTCCAGCTTTTTTGATCAGAGATTTTCAGGAGAAGTTTATTCCTAGATCTTTAAGCCCGTTCAGTTTTGCGAGATTGATCAGCAAAGGTGTAAGGGATTCCATGGTACTTGCCTGCTTAAGGGGCCCTCCGTCAAGGGGTTTGAGGCATCCCATATGTCGTGTTAGTTCCATAACCAGTTTCTTTGCTTCGGGATCGTCGCTGCAAACAAGCGCGTCATGTACGGCTTTGCATTTAACGACATCTTTGAGTTTCCCTGCAGGGATGTTATGGAAGGCTGCAACAACTCTGGTAGACTCAGGTACATTTTTCCGGATTGCAAGGGCTGCTGAGCCCTCTACAGGAGGCCTGTATGCCATAAAGCTCCCTTCTTTTACCATTGGAACGACAGGTGAAACAAGGATCTTATTCTCCAGAGCCCCTCTTATTTCTTCAAGTATAGGCAGAACATGGTCAAAGCGGATCGTGAGTATTATTAGTTCGGCTGCCTGTGCTGCTTCAAGGTTTCTCATGCCAGTAATTGTTATTATGGACGTATCGAACCCGCAGTTCTCTAGTTCCAATAATGCTTTTTTTGCAGCTTCATCTGCAGTTTCCAGAGACCTGGACCCAATAATTATTTCATTCTTCACACCTTCAGGCATAAGGTTTTGAAGGGCAAGCCTTAACACCATTCCTTCTCCTATATTGCCGGTTCCTCCGAGAACAGCTATTTTCAGCTTTTCAGAATTCAATTTGAACAAGACCTCCAGTTTGCTATGTCTTCCCATAACATATGTCAGGAAGTTAATATATTTTCTGTCTTCTCTATTTCTATTATAATATTTAATGTTATGAAAAAATTATTTTATTAAGTATTTATGTTTTTCTTAGATTATTAAAAAAATATTCGTCTAGAGTATACTGTTTAATTTCTTATTTGCGTTTTAATTCTAACTAACAGTTAATAGAAATATTTATAATGTATCTCGTTATATGTTAAAATAAATTAACTCTGTTTCTGAATTGCTTCAGAAATTACTTCACCTATACCTGTATCCTGTTTGCAGCCTTGAATTACTACATAAGAGATATCGGGGGGAGTGTATCTGGGGAGTTACACCACAAGAGTATTGTACCTGTTAACGTTGGCCGCGGTCTTTACATGCCTTCTTTCTTCTACCAGTTTTATAGTCCATGGAGAAGATGAGTCTACAGGATCTGAACAGAATGCTTCTGATACACTTATCTCAGGTTCTGATACACTTATCTCAGGATATGTTTTATCCGACTCAGAGTTGTTATGCTCCAATTCATCTGTTTTGAAACAGGTGGAGAGAAATTTGGGAATAATCTCTAAAGAAGAAACAGAGAATAAAGAAGGAACAGAAGAGAATGTGACTGCATATGTACATCTTTTTCCCGGTACAGGTGCAGGAGTTCTGGCCTCCTGCTCCAGGGTTGAAGAATGGGATAAAGACACAAGCACCGCTGCAGTTTGCGTTAAACCGGAATCAATTGAAGAGCTATCCTCTCTTAATGGAGTATATTCAGTCCAGCCCGCTATTTCCCCTGTTATAAGAAAAATAGATCGGGGAGAAAAAGAGCTTTTTTCTTCATGGGGATTCTGGAAACAGGGTGGTGTAACTGGAGCCGGAATTAAAATAGGGATAATTTCTGATGGGGTAGAAGACATATCCGGAGCTGTGGAATCGGGAGCCCTCCCTGATAATGTTCATGTCCTTTCCCAAGGAAAAGGAACGGAGGGTACTGTAATACTCGAAGTAGTCCACGAGGTATCTCCGGGTGCAGAACTGTACTTCCATAGTGCAGGCAGTAACAAGCTTGAATTTAACAGAGCTGTTGACGCTCTTATTGCCGAAGGCTGCCAGATTATCTGTGATGATGTGGGATGGCCTGATGAACCTTTCTTTGAAGATGGAATTGTAGCTTCCCATATTAAAAAAGTTATTGAAAGTCAGGATATTCTCTATGTAAGTGCAGCAGGTAACGATGCAGGGCGCCATTATCAGGGGGTGTTTTTTGACAATGGGTCAGGATGGCATGATTTTAGTTCAGGGACCAGCTCTTCCAGAAATCTTTATGTGGATATCCCCCAAGGAGAGAAAATGACTGTGGTTCTCCAGTGGAATGATTCCTGGAACTGTTCTGAAAACGATTATGATCTCTATCTTTGTGACCGCTGTAGCGGGGAAGAACTGGCTGCAAGTGAGAAGGTTCAGAGCGGTACAGGCACGCCTCTCGAATATATCAAGTACACTAACAGGGGAGAAACTGTCCAAAAAGTAAGCGTTTCCGTTAAAAAACACTCTGGACAGGATAGGATGCTGGAAGTTTACATTTATGCGAACTCTTCAGTAAAAATCCACCCCGATAATCTTGTTGAGGAGGACTCTGTCTTCGGACACCCTGCCGTCTCGGAGGTTATCTGCGTTGGAGCGGTTGATTCCGGAAATCAGGAAAATAGGGGCATAGCCTCCTACTCTTCCCGCGGTCCTGTAAGTATTTACTATCCTGAGTACGAGCTCAGGAACAAGACCGACCTTAGTGGGCCAGGAAATGTAAGAGTTTCAGGCACAAATGGGAAAGACAGTTTTTTTGCAGGCACAAGCGCTTCTGCTCCCTCTGTTGCAGGAATCGGAGCTCTTGTCTGGAGCATATATCCTGAGAAGAATAGCAGTGAAATCCGCGAGATCCTGTGCTCTTCAGCCGAAGACCTTGGAGAACCCGGTTACGATACTATCTTCGGGCATGGTTCGGTCGATAGCAGCACAGTGTATCTTCTTAGTGAACTTTATACAGGCAACAGCTTAGCATCAGAAAAAACCGGAATCTCACCTTCAGAAGCAAAAGGGCTATTTACACTGAAAATTTTCATCCCCCTTGAAAAGATCTGCTCTGTAGCAAAATTATCTTCCGGAGAGAAGTAAAAGGACCTTCAGGTGTAAAGGCAATTAACATCCTCAGGGCTTTAACACCCCCAGAGCTTAATTTCCCGGTGAGGGGTTCAAATTGCGGTTTATTCAGGCCAGGTACTCACTCTAAAAGCAAAATACCTATACATGAGGTTTTTTCTGGCTTGCAGAACTCAAGTAGGACCCCTGCTTCTTCCATTACCTTCTGGATATTTATTCCAACAGCCTCTGGTGCAAAGCGCCTCATTTCAGGTTTTACGCATTTTTCAAGGTTGCAGATTTCACATTCATTGCAGGAGCCGGGTCTCAGGAGATGTGCAAAGGTAAAGCCTTCCCTGAAAGCTTCCTGTTCGAGCTCGAACATCTTATGAAAAGAATCCTTCCGAAGACCTGACCAGGCTTCAAGAATATCCTGAATTCCTGACGTGTCGCATTCGTCTACAAGGAGTAGGGCACTGCTGTATTCCCTTATCACTTTCCTGAAATCTTCAACTGATATGATATGGGGAGGGCAGCTCAGTCTTTTCCCATAGCTTTTGCACCCGTAAGCGCACTTAAGAACAATCCGGTTCTCAACCGGAATATCCCCTGCCTTCAGAAAATAAGCCTTAATTCCCATTTCTGATGCCTTTTTAACAAGGTCCTCATATTTCCCAAGCATGATAACCCCTTTTCAAAAGTTCTATCTATTTTATTTCTGGAGAAATAGTGATAGTGGTTGTCATACCACTATCTATGCGGAGATACATGTCAACTTTATCTGATCTAGATACGCAATAGTATTTTGCTGCAAAAGTCCTCTTTACTGATTAATAAACTTACCAATTTAACTTTTAATAAGTGACATGAACCTTCATACATTAAATTATAACAATTAAATTGTACTTGTTAGTATCCTAACTTTGCTTCCTAAGTAGATCCCTATTTGGAGTTTAAGCCATTGGTTTCCAGGAGCCAGGGATGTACTGTGGTTTATGGCTGGTCTTCGATACAGCCTTCTTCTGCATTGTTCCTTTCCATGAGCCGGGCATATAGCGGTTTTTGCTCTCTATTTTTGAACTTTCCTTAGTTGCTCTCCAGAGCCCGGGAGTGTAGTGGGGCTTGAAACCAGTTCTTAACGAAGCCTTTTTGACTGATGTCCCTTTCCAGGAACCGGGGATATACCTTGGCTTGTTCTCTTCCTGACCTTTTGCAGTTGGTCTCCAGAATCCAGGAATGTAGCGAGGTTTGTACCTGATTTGTGATATCTTCTTTTTCTCTGTTACTCCTTTCCAGGAACCAGGGATATACTTTGGCTTACTCTCTGGAGCTGGTCTCCAAAATCCCGGAATATAGCGAGGATTGTACCTGATTTGTGATATCTTCTTTTTCTCTGTTACGCTTTTCCAGGAGCCGGGAATATACCGAGGTTTGCTTTCTGCTGTTGGCTTCCAGAACCCTGGAATATACCTTGGCTTGTATTCTGTTTTCGATATAACTTTCTTCTGCGTTATCCCTTTCCAGGAACCCGGAACATATCGAGGTTTACTTTCTACTTTTGGACCTTTATTAACTTTAGTCTCTATCTTCTTAGCTACCTTATGAGCCTTTGATTTTGCTGCATGTTTCTTGTCCAAGACGTTTACCTCCTAATATAGTTTTCTTTGTCTAACTGCTAAATAACCTGTAATGTCCTTAAATGCGTCAAATATCGCATTTAATACACTAAAATATACACATGTACATATAAATAAATATTTAACAGTTTACGCTGGCATTCTGGCTAAATACAGAGCAATTTTTAGCTGATGTGCAATTTTTAGCTGATGTATTTGATTCTTATTTCCCCAAATTCCACATCAGCCATATTAGATTCTTAAAAATCTGAAGAAGAAGGTCCATTTTTCTATAGTTTCTACTAAAATAGTATTGTGAGTTACACTTCTATAATTAGTCGCAGATAACTTAGTAAAGGGATCCACATGACTGAGAAAGTACCTTTTGCCGAATTAAAAAACCGTATGAGCTGCTTCAGAAAACAGATGGATGTATCAAATCCAGATTGGGAAATGACTGTTATTTTCAGCAAAATCAATCTTTATTATTTTACCGGCACCATGCAGGACGGAATATTGATTATTCCGAAGAATGAGGAGGCAAAATTCTGGGTACGGCGCAGCTATGAGAGGGCTCTGGACGAATCACTGTTTTCCAGTATAGAGCCTATGAACAGTTTCCGTGACGCGGCAAAGAGTGTAAGCAGGCTTCCTGATACTGTATATCTGGAAACTGAAGTAGTCCCTCTGGCTCTTTACCAGAGGTTTCAAAAATATTTCCCCTTTAAAAACGTTAAATCTGCTGACGCCCAGATCTGTGCTGTTAGAGCGGTAAAAAGTGAATATGAATTGTCTCTACTGCGAAAAGCAGGCAGGATCCATCAGCATGTACTCGAGGACCTTGTGCCGGATATGCTGCGGGAAGGGATGAGTGAGGCTGCCCTCTCAACTGAACTGTTTTCTGTTCTGGTCGAGGAGGGGCACCATGGAGCATGCCGTTTTGGCATGTTTGATACGGAGATGATTCTCGGAAATGTCTGTTTTGGTGAAAGCTCCATTTATCCGACTTACTTTAACGGTCCCGGAGGAAAGCTTGGATTAAGCCCTGCAGCGCCCGTGCTAGGAAGTCGGGACCGGAAGTTAAGAAAAGGCGACCTTGTCTTTGTCGATGTCGGGTGTGGGGTTGACGGTTATCACACGGACAAAACCACAACATATATGTTTGGTTCTTCCCTTCCGCAGTATGCCATAGATGCCCATAATAAATGTGTGGACATACAGAATGAAGCTGCATTGATGCTAAAACCAGGCTCAATCCCCTCTGATATCTACCGTACAATTATGGATAAACTTGATGAAAATTTCCTGCGAAACTTCATGGGATTTGGGAACCATAAGGTAAAATTTCTCGGGCATGGAGTTGGTTTATTGATTGATGAAACTCCTGTAATTGCCGAAGGCTTTGATGAGCCCCTGCAGGAAGGAATGGTATTTGCCCTTGAACCTAAAAAAGGAATTGAAAATATCGGTATGGTAGGGATTGAAAATACTTTCATAGTAACTGCTGATGGCGGAGACTGTATTACAGGTGACAATCCGGGATTGATTCCTGTATATTGACATTAATATGCTGGGCAAAAATCATGATTACTTCTTTTCTTCTTTAGAACTCTTTTTGTCCTGATACTTCTTTTTTATTCGTTTCCCACAAAGCGCAATAACAGCCAAACTTACAAATACGCCTGATACGAGGACAAGTGGATTTCTACGGTCCGCAATCGGGTTATTTATCCAAACCTTTTCCATGGAATATTTGGTAAAGTCAGATGTTTTATTTTCCATGAAGAGGGTTCCATTTTCGTTTTCATACCATATTTTCAGGTTATGACTGCCCGGTGTAAGTATCAAAAAGTTCCCTGGGTCCAGAGGTCCAAAATCATCTAGATAAAAATAAAGAGTCCTGTTTGAGTTTATGGAGTGTTCTGGATAATACCCGATTATATATTTTACCTCATTCTCAGAGTACTCTATTTCCTGATGAGGTGGCTCTATATTTTTGTTTTGCTTTTCCTCATTTACAAAAGTTATGCTGTCAGTACCTCTGTTCCCATAACGGTCAGTTGCCAGAACTCTGATAGCATGTTCTCCTTCTGGAAGCGAAAAATTCCTTCCTGACTTTATATTTCCCAGGCTCTGATTGTCAAAAAAGACTTCTACAATACTTTCGGGTTCAGAAACATTATATCTGAGCTCAAATGAGCCTCCTGAAACCTTTGAGCTGGAAATGTTAACAACTGGAGGCTGTCTCTCAGCGGGATTTGCCAGATAAATAACACTCCTGGCTGTCAGAATACTTGCGTTCCTGATAACTGAAAAATCGATATTATCAACAGTATCACTTAATTTATGAAAATTTTCGTGGTTTTCTTTGTTTTGGTGGCAGAGTACCGCTGCAGGGATGTTGTTTTCCCAGAATATTTCATGATCTCCTCCTGTTAAAGGATGGATAAAGTTAGAATAATCTGGAATTTCACATTGAATTCCGATCCCTAAGTCTTTTGCTTCTTTTTCAAAAATATCTTTAAGCCAGGCATTCTGGGGAAGATAGTTTATGTAGAAAGGTTCGTTTCCCACACAGTCTACATTTATTACCGCAACAATATTGTCTTCCAGTTCAGGATTGGCTTTAACCCATGCCTGGCTTCCAAGAAGATTGTATTCTTCCCCTGTAAAAGCAATGAAATATATTGTTCTGTCAAATGACTCATTTTGCAAGACTCTTGCAATTTCCAGCATGCAGGCCACTCCTCCTGCATTGTCATCCGCTCCGGTTCCGTTGGCTGATTCGCAAACATAAGTATCAGACCATATTGGCCAGAGATATGGCTTTCTGATACTTGAATCAAAAAAATCCCGTATCCCGAACTCAGGAGGTATAACTATTCTTGAATCATAATGTGCGGTTACGAGAATTATTTCATCTTTAAGGGTGTTTCCCTCTTTAACCCCCACTACGTTTTTGCAGCTCACATTCCAGTAATTGAAGTCACGTGTACGTACCCTAGAGGAAAAATTATCCATATAAACCTGCAGGCCTGCTTTTTCCATCTCCTCTTTTATATATAGAGAAGCTTCGGCAGCGTTCTGACTTCCTATTTTTCTTTCTCCAAAGGAAGATATTGTTTGGGTTGAGTTTTCAAGCCCTGTCTCTGAAACATCAAGTGTAACTGACGTGTTATTATAATGAATGTTGAAATCGGAAGATATGTTATTAGAGAGTGCAATAGCTGTTGAAGAAGGCACTAATAATATTAAAAAAATTATAGGATATGTATGTGAAAATATGTAATGTGTAATATTTTTAATATCAATCATGTATCTCCAAATCCCTCTTCATTACTCCTTCCAAATCAACAAATAATTAGTAATCAACGTTATGTTACATCCACCAGACAGGCTGAGATTTGAATATGGAATGAGTCCATATGGTGCTATTTTTTATGTCTATTTATAGTTTCTCTCCAGAGTATCAAACAATCAGTCACATAACGTAATAATACCTGAAAAAATTGTCATATTTTAAATGTATATCTTGATTGTTTGATGATCTGGCCATAAAACTTATAAACAGTTAACCAAAAGTAGTTTGTGAGGTTCAAATGGACTTCCCTTTTCAATTTTTGAGATGATCTCATGAAAATTGAAATCTATTTTTCTTTGGTGTTTATTTATCTAATATTAATTGGAGGCACCGTCGAAGCAGCCACGATCATAGTGGGCGAAAATAGTCAAGCGAATTATATAATGATACAGGAAGCTATCAATAATGCAAAAGATGGCGATACAATTCTTGTTCACAGCGGAACCTACACGGAAAACCTGGTTGTTAACCGATCGGTGTCCATAAAATCTAATTCTAACAATCCAAAAGATACTGTTGTTCAGGCTGCTAACTCCGGGAAACATATCTTCAATATAACTGAAGATAATGTAACTATTAGTGGCTTTAATATTACTGGTGCTAATGTTTTTAGAAAATCTCCGACTGCTGGTGTACATATTGAAGAAGTTAATAACAGTATTATTAGTTACAATGAATTCTCAAACAATGTAGTTGGCATAGATCTCCACAATTCTAATAATAACGTGCTTGAAAATAATATTGCTTCTGCCAATTATAGAGGAATTAGTCTTACGAATTCTAACGGCAATGATCTCATCAATAACGATGTTTTTAACAATCATTTTGGTATCTATTTCTGGGGCTCCAAAAACAATGTTTTAAGTGGAAATAATGCAAGTTTGAACGAAGAAGACGGTATCTGGATTGAAGACGACAGTAGTAACAATACACTGAGTAATAACATGATCTCAAATAGTGATTGTGGTATTTCACTTACTGAATTTAGCAATAACAGTATAATAGCACATAATATTGTGAATTCAAACCTTATTGGAATTGAAATAAGTGGTTCCAGTAGCAATATAGTCAAAAACAATTCACTCTCAGACAACAGACGTATTGGAATCTCGATAATCAGAGATTCCGTCAACAACACAGTTAAAGATAATTCACTCTCAAACAACAGTAAAGGTATTACAGCGGAAGATACTGACAATCAGATATACAACACTAACAACCAGATCTACAATAATGAAATTAAGAAAAGTGAAATTCAGAATTCAGATGCTTCACAAATACCATTCACCGGTCCCACATTGATAATTATTATATTCGGAATGATCTGTGCATTCATAAGAAAAAAGCAACTATGAACAATTGTAGCTTATTGATATAGCCTATAATCCAGGGGCTTAGAATATCATCGATCATAATAGTAAGCTGATTTACAAAGGTAATCTGATCATTGAACAGGTTATTCAGGTACAGGTCTGAATACAACGATTAAAAGGAGGAATAGGTAAATGACTTTTACTTCATTTCTTTACTTTTTTAGGGAAATAATCTCGTTTATACTTCCAGTGCTCAACACTATTTTGCTTTTCTATATTGCATTGATGATAAAGAAGATTTATGATGTAATTAACAAAAAATGATAAACACCGCAAAGGGCCCTATTTTGAAAATACAACTGAAGTTTTTGACAACAAATCAATAAATGGGAACTGGATAATGTTCATTGCAGAAACCGATAATGGATATATGCTTGGATTCAGAACAAAGGAGACAAGGCTTGAAGATATATCTTACAGTGCAGATTTTGTTGCTGACTACTTCGATATTTTCGATCCCATAAATAATGGGGGCCCGATAATCCTGCTTGCATAATTCATTATGCACACGCATATGGAGATGCCAATATATAGTGCATTTCCTGTGGGAATACAGTAAATAATGGCATATACAACTGAGTCTTCAGTTCTATGTGAGCAAATCCCAAAATTCAATATTCGGCTCAAAATATCCACTTCCAAATAATAATTTAAGTTCCTGATCTTGGAAATGGTTCTGAAATCCTTATCGGGATGGGAACAAAATTGGGTTTGGGGCAATTTCTGTATAAAAATGCTGATTGATCGTACTCCAAAATTGCCAATCAATAGTATCCTAGAAATCAACAGAAATATATTTACAAAGTAACAAAAATTATCCACAAAACGAATACTGACTAAGAAGGAGATTTATTAATCTCCTTCTGTTATAGAGGGATTTCAAATGCAAAATATCAGAAAAATACTTCTCATCTTGCTGATCATACCTCTAATTGCAATTGTGGGTTATTATGCATTGATATTTCTTCTGGGTGGTCCGGCTTTACCTAATTTTTTTGAATTAACAAATCATGATGTCAGGACCCATGAAATATCTGTTGAAATATTGGATTCTGATAATGAATCTGTATTCAAAGAATCATACAAGCTTCATCCAAACGAATCAGTATCAAAAGAAAAACCGTCTAATCTGAGAAGTTCTTTTGAATCAAAAGAGTATACATTTAGAATTATATTAGACAACGGTTTTGCAGAGGAAACAACTTCAGTATCTCTGAACCGCTGGAGCACCGCTACTATACATCTATATTGGGATCATGAGACTCCGATAATTATAGGGGAAATTGTTGTTTAAAAGGTGTTTTGTCCTCAGTGTTTTGTCCTGAAATGATTTTGCTTTGAAACTTTTTTTCTTTTGTCCATGTTATCACCCGGAAAGGAGCAAGATTGTAGGCGTGGCTTATTCCTGTCATCCAACTCCTGAAGGTTACGCCGGGCCCAGGTGCGCTCCGGCTTTGAGGATACAGTCAGAACTTTGAGGATACAGTCAGAAAACAGGACAGTAGATTTTCGGGTTGACGAAGAAGAAGGGATAGTAGTTGAGAAGGTTAGGGAAATTACCTCAAATAGTAAATCCTTCGGGAATGATTACAAACATAATCCCGGTTTGTAAATAAAGAAAGTAAAAAAGATGGAGTTTGTTAGCTCCATCTAAAACTATTTTGAAGTAATTATTCCTGTTTTCTTGCCATCTTCTTCTTTGCAAGCTTTTCAATAATGCCAAGGCTGACCTCGCCGCCTACGCTCAGCTTCCCATTGGCAACCGCGCTGTCAAGGAGGTGCTGCCCGACAAGGGTGCGGACGACAAGAGTGGTGTAACCGTCAGGGCTTCCAACCGAACCTGCCGAGATGTCAGCTTTAAGGGCGGTAAAGTCTGTACAAACCCCACAGCCGGGGCGGACGGTGTCTTCTAGTTCGGCAAGTGGGATCACATACTGGGTACCGTCATTGAGGGTGATTTCGAGCTTGCCTTTTACGTCAATCCGGCAGACCTTCATGGGTTCGAGGGCATACTCGCTTTTCAGCTTGCCTGCAATGAGTTTTTCGTAGTCGAAGTTTTCGGTACAGAAGAGCCCGAGCACGAAGCGGATGGATTTCTTGTAGGGGCCAACGAGCTGGTGATCGGATTCAAGCATCTTGCGGACTGCCTGGACGACACAGGGGACTCCTACAACTGCAATGTTCCGGTACTTTCTCTTTACGACTGCTTCTTTGAGGGAAGAGACAAGAGGGACCCACCAGTTGTAACGGCTTCCGGCCTGCCCGACGAGGGCTTCGCTTTTGGTGATTACCATGGAGCTCGGTTTGAGGGTCCAGGGGTCTTCGGTGACCGTGACCACGGCGTCCACAAGTCCTGTGTCCAGGGCGTTTGCAAGGATCGCAGTAACGGCTCCTCCGCTCTGTTTTCTCGGAATATCGAATTCTGCCTTTCCGGCAGTGATTTTCAGGTAGTCTCCAAGCAGGCTTGAAGGCTGTTCGTCAAGTCTCGGGCATACTTCATAGCAGGCCCCACAGGGCACGTCATCAACAGCGGCTTTGCAGTAGTTGTTGCTCTTCGGGTGTGTGGAATCGCCGCCGG
>ENA-UOOK01001433-UOOK01001433.1-fermentation-metagenome-genome-assembly--contig:-NODE-1433-length-31426-cov-5.459310_pt1 | contig 31426 bp, 31 predicted proteins | sample MGYA00245777_ERZ724023 | MGnify/ENA primary metagenome ERZ724023 (study PRJEB28704, sample SAMN03018312) | fermentation metagenome | biome: anthropogenic terrestrial biome; feature: soil; material...
GGTATTACGGTTTTCTAAGGGCAATGAACGATCACTCCCTGCATGTTGATAATCCATACACCTTGATCGATAAAGGATTGCAAAAATTTCTTTATAAAGATGTTTCACCGGTTGTCAACGAGCTCAGATTGCTTCCTGAACTCCCTACGGCATTCTTCTGCTGTAATGACCCGGAGGCTCTCGCACTTTATAAGGCTTTTAAAATCATGGGTCTGAGAGTACCCGACGATGTATCGATCATCGGGTTTGACAATATTGACTTGGCAAAAAATGTATCCCCCGAATTAACAACAATGCATGTTGAAAAGGAGCTTATGGGGATAAAAGCCGTCCGAAGACTTGTCGAAAAAATGCAGGATAAAACGGGCGTTTCTCAAAAGATCCTGATCCCGGCAACTTTAGTGGAAAGACAGTCGGTCATAATAACCGCTTTTGAATAGCGTAAGTGTTTCAGCGCTTTCATTCTACCACCATGGCCTGCTATGATCAAGGCCGGTTCGTACTCTGTTTGCTAAACACAAAATGCCGCATACGGCGGAATCGTTTTTTAACATATTATCATGCAAAAATCAATTGAATATTCATAAATTTTAACACTAAACTGCATGAATATTTCGAATTTATCAATGCGCCAATCTTACTGTCTGTTAAAGTTAGCAACTCCCATTTGCCACTATAAATTTGGATCCAAACATAACACACCGGTTATGTTTCCTTCCATCTCTTGCCTAAGCTACAATAAGAGGGTATTGAGTCTGACGCCAACTCCTTTGGACTACCCACGTCCGTATTTGAAACCGTCAGCCATCCTCTTATTGCAGCGTTCGTTTTAAGCAGGGTGAGTCATAGCGCTCATTTAACTGTACAATTTTTTCAGACATGGTTTGCTGTCTCCATCAGAATGGTGTGTTTATTCTGCCAGAGATTGCAAACCATGTCCTCTTTTTATTTTTTTTTCAATTTGCGCAATTTATTCTACCTTATTTTCTTTATTGGCATGCTCTCTGGTAATTTAGGAGAAGTTTAATTAATATTGAGTTAATATCTCATTTTTAAAATATTAAATATATAAATTAACTAAGAAAGGAGAAGTACCCGTATGCATATACCCGCACTTATCTCCGATCTGGCTTTAATGCTGTTGGTTGCCGGGGTTACGACGCTTCTGTTTAAGAAATTGCGGCAGCCCGTGGTCTTAGGCTATATTCTCGCCGGATTCTTTGTAGGACCATATTTTAACCCATTCCCTAACGTAGTCGATACGGTCAGCATCAATACTTGGAGCGAAATCGGCATTATCATTCTGATGTTTTCACTGGGGCTGGAATTTAATTTGCATAAGCTTGCTTCTGTGGGCGGCACCGCGATCATCACGGCGATTTCAGAAGTGGGCGGCATGCTTTTCGTGGGTTTTTTCTGCGGCAAATTAATGGGCTGGAGTACAATGGACAGCGTTTTTCTCGGGGGGATGCTTTCCATGTCATCCACCACGATTATCATCAAGGCCTTCGATGACTTAAATCTGAAGGGAAAAAAGTTTACGGAGCTTGTTTTCGGCATATTGATCATTGAGGACATCGCCGGTATCTTTATGATGGTGATCCTGTCGACAGTCGCTGCCAACCAGGAAATCTCCGGCGGCGAGTTGGTGGGCAGCCTGTTGAAAATGCTTCTTTATTTGGCGCTTTGGCTCATTTTAGGTACTTATTTGCTTCCGACGGTTCTCAAGCGAACGAAAAAATTGATGAATGAGGAAACCCTTTTGATTGCCTCTTTGGGAATATGCCTGGGAATGGTCCTGCTGGCCAATGCCTTGGGGTTTTCTTCCGCTTTGGGAGCGTTTTTAGCAGGCTCCTTATTGGCCGGTACCATCCATGCGGAGGAAATCGAGCGGATCAGTAAACCAATCAAGGACCTTTTTGGGGCGATCTTTTTCATTTCCGTCGGCATGATGGTCAATCCGGATTTGATCGTTCAATATATAGGCCCGATCGCCCTGATTATCGTTGCTACGATTGTCGGAAAAGCGTTTTTCTCCTCCCTGGGGGTCCTGCTTTCCGGCCAGCCTTTAAAAACGGCTGTTTCGAGCGGGTTTTCTCTGGCCCAGATTGGGGAATTTTCGTTTATTATCGCCTCTATGGGGATATCATTAGGAGTGATCAGCGATTATATCTATCCGATCGTGGTTTCTGTTTCCGTCATTACCACTTTCACCACGCCGTATGTGATTCGGGCGTCCGACGGGGCTTTTGCCTTTATCAATAAGAGCCTGCCGCCAAAGCTCGTCAATTACCTGAACCGCCATACTTCGGAAGACAAAGCAGAAACGGAAAAGAGCAGCAGCTGGTCCTTCTTTATCAAGAAATATTTTTTTCACCTGACCTTTTATGTAATCGTAATGCTCGGGATTATTTTGGGTGGGATCTCATTTTTATGGCCTCTCGTCGCCAGGCATCTGGCAGCTACGCCCGCCGCCGTTCTCTCGTTATTTGTTATTTTTCTTTTCATGGCCCCATTCCTGAGGCAGTGCCTGTTCCAAAAAAACGCGTATTTCAGCCAGCTTTGGTTTGAAAGCAATTCCAATCGGCTGCCCTTAATTGTGTTGAGCGGATTTCGGTTTGCCGTCATGATCTTTCTCATTATGCTGCCGATTTGGATGATGTTCTCTTTCCCCTTCCAATATATTTTATTGGTGGCGCTGGCTCTTCTCTTTGCCGTCAACCGCTCCGATTGGCTGATTACGCCTTACCTGAAAATTGAGGTGAGGTTCCTGACAAATTTCAATGAGAGGAAACTAAAACAAAGGAAAAAGGCAGGTACTGACCACAGCTGGCTGGATCAGCAGATTTATGTGGTAAAAATCGATTTCAATCATGAATCCACGGTTTTGAATCAGCCTTTGAGTGAAATTTTCGGCCCTGAACATTCCGGCGTGAGAGTCATCAAAATTATCCGTAACGGCAGGCACATCAACATACCGAAAGGGACGGACAAGATTCTGCCCGGTGACACTGCTTTTATTGCCGGAAAGTTAATAGAACTGAATCATTTAGACATGATTCTCAAAGTTGACTTGGCGGCTCAAGAAGAAAGCTGGGAGCCCAGGACGTTACACGATTTTATTAATCAGCAGGAGCAATACGCGGAGGCCGATCAGCTATTGTGTTATGCCATTACAGTTGAAAAGGGCTCATCGCTGGCAGGAACCCGGATCAAAAAGAATTCTACCATCCACAACGAATGGGGCGCACTGCTGCTTGGGCTGGAACGGGATCTTTATCCCATTATTTCGCCTAATATCAATATGCGCATTCAGGAGAACGACTTGCTTTGGATCCTGGGTTCGCAGAAAACAGCGGGGAAACTGGCAAAAGCCGACTTGCTGTGATGTCAGTGTACCTGCAGGGATTATAAGATATGGGAGTGATCATAAGAAGAGCTCATGGTTTACACTATTTACGGAGGACTGGTCTTTGGGGGCTAAGATCGCTCCATCTAGCAGCAAGGTTCACCTAGTCGTCCTGATAAATAGGTGTGGTTTGTGCATGGCGTTCGTAGCTCAGACCCCCAACTTTACGTTCCCTACCGACTTGTTCGATCGGTAGAAATGATAATAAAGAACTATAAACAATCGGACTCATGACCAAAAGCCGTAGGTTCAAATCCTGCTTCCACAAACAAGCACAAAAAATCCGAATCTTTCTTCATTGGAGAAAGGTTCGGATTTTTTTCTCATTACAGTATGAATTTTAAAAGGATGGTCAGGGATATGATAGTCAATTCCTTTCTGATATCGCATTTGAAACTAGTGAACTATTGAAATTTAATGAAGATAATTTGAGAAATCAAAAGTAAACTTGAAAATGAATTAGAGTATGCTATAATGAAACAAAAACAGAGGTGATCCATTTTGCCGCGTGGTCAAAAGAAAGCTCCCCTTGATGTAATCAATGAGCAATTGGCGAAGGTTAATTCTCAGATTGAAAACTACCAGGGAAAAATCAATAACCTCAAGAACCAAAAGAATGATCTATTAAAACAGAAACAAGAACAGGAATTGCTTGCTTTGTCTGAAAAGATAAAAGAAAGCGGAAAAACAGTGGAAGAGGTTCTAAAGGCAATCGAATAAAAATGGAAGCACCGTCTCGGTAATGGGGCGGTGCTTTATTTGTCCTCCCGATCGGTAGCCTCCTTCTTTGTTTTCCAATTAGATTCATAATATCCGATTGCTTCTGCGTCAGCCGTCGCCACAGACGGTATGCCCTTCACTGAAATAGGCTGCACCGGGCAGTCAGAATTATCACAGTAATACTGCATTGTCGCTGTTTCCCCCGGATGATTGTTTCAATTTTCATTTTTTCGCCACAAAAAGCACATTTCATTTCTGCCCATCCTTTCCCGCCAGGGGCGGTTCCTTAAGATGCAAAAAGTACCTATATTGTTCTGAAGTACATACTATGGTGTATTATATTAAAAGGGGTTTATCATCATGTCCCAGTATTCAACAAATAATTCCAGAAATTGCATGGAGTCAATAAAAATCATCAATTCCTTTCGGAAACTATGGTCCGAACATGTAATGTGGACTCGCTTGTTCATTATTAGCACTGCGGCGGATCTTGAAGATTTAAAGCCTGTTACGGCTCGTCTGCTGCGCAACCCGGCAGATTTTGCGGATGCTCTGCGGCCATTCTACGGATCTGACAATGCAAAAAAATTTAATGACCTTATGACGGAGCACTTAACAATAGCCGCCCAGCTTGTCGGCGCCGCTAAAGCAGGGGATACAGATAAAGTTAATGATGAACGCAAAAAGTGGTATGCAAATGCGGATCAAATTGCCAACTTTCTTGCCAGTATCAGCCCTTATTGGTCAAAAGTTCAATGGACACTAATGTTACATGATCATCTAAAAATGACTGAAGAAGAAGCAGTCGCCAGATTGTCCGGGCAATATCAAAAAGATGTATCGCTCTTCGATGTTATTGAAGAGCAGGCATTGATGATGGGTGATTACATGGCAGAGGGAATAATAAAACAATTTCTGTGCTGATTTTTTGGTATCCGTGCTATAATTTTAAACGTCTTTTTGCTTTTCCTAGCCTCGTTTCGTAGCCGTCCAGTAATGGGCGGCTTCTTCATTTGCACACAGCGCAACATTATGGTATATTTTGGGTGTCAGGGAGGTGATGCTCATGTCGCCTGAGAAATTTGGTGAAATTCTCCGCAAAAATATTTTTGGTGGGATGTTGCAAGGCTTCGGGATATTTCTCCGGGCCGCTTGGCCGTACATACTTGTTATACTGGTGGTTGGAATAATGTCCAGATTCTTACGACATCGGAAACGGAGAGATTAAAGATTTCTCTCCGGGTGACCCGTGATATTATTTTCCCTCCCTTGGGATTACCTCCTAGCAGCGGGCATAGAAATTGATTTCTCCAGCCTTAATGCGTCTTGTCACAGTATTGGCATGATGTGCTTGAGCTTGCAGGCGGCTAGAACTTGCCCTATGGCTAATTAAAAAGATTGACATTATGTCATATCTGGCGTATATTAATTGTAATGCTACTCGTTTGGCATAATTTATATTTTGAGGTATGATAATGTACACTGATAAAACTTTGGTTTGCAAGGATTGTGGCCAAGAATTTGTGTTTACTGCCAGCGAGCAAGAATTTTTTGCTGAAAAAGGTTTTACGAATGAGCCTCAGCGCTGCAAGTCTTGCCGAGATGCAAGGAAAAATTCGAGAGACAGATCCGGCGGCGGAAGCCGTGAGATGTTTGATGCTGTTTGTGCTTCTTGTGGTAAACCGTGCAAGGTTCCTTTTCAGCCGAGAGATGATCGCCCAGTATATTGCAGCGATTGCTTTGAAAGACGGAGATAACTTTTAATAATGGCATTTGAGGTACGCCCTTCGGGGCGTACCTTTTATTTATAGCCTCTCTCATTTTCCATCATTCGGCGGTTGTGGCAAAAGGATCATCCTTTTGCCGATTTGCATGATTTAAACTATCCTGCAAACAATTTCATTGGACCTCCTTGGCGCTTTTTCCTTTTGAGCCGCCTTTTTTTATTGGGCGGCTTTTTTATGTTTTTTCCTCCGCCAACAGGCGGCTACCGTTCATATCAGGTACACACTTTTAAGGTATTATGTAAACAAATAAATCTTAACGGAGGTCAATATGAGCCAAAACACATTAGCTATTTTGAAAAGTAAATTAGCCGTGTACACGGTTTGCTACCTGGAAGCCAAGAAATCAAAAGACCTTAAGCGTATGGTCCTTCTTGGTCCAATCATCAATGACCTTCAAAACGAGATTGGAATTTTAGAAGAATAGCCTGCGGTCTTGATACGTCAGGATCCGCATTCTGATAAATTTGGCTTAGTCCGGATATGCTATCCTAGAAAGGGGATGTTCCCACGAAAAATAAAATTAGAAAGAATATCCCGCCTGACTTTGATAAAATTCAGCAAGCGCTTGCCGCTGAATGGCTGGAACGGTCAAAAGATGAGAAGCCTGACGATTCGGACAACAGCAAAAATACGAAAGACATTGATCCAGCCTTTTGACCTCTTGCCGTCCTATTTGGGCGGCTTCTTCATTTGTTGCTTGGTAAAACAAGCGCTGCACAAATCATCCTCGATCCAGAAATTATGATCGTTGCACGGGTGATTCCAGTCACAGCCGCAGACGCGGCATTTCCGTATGAAAAAGTCGGGATCCATTTGCTGAATAACCGCACGGAGCTGGGTGTTTTCTTTTATGAGTTCTAAAATCTCTTCCGGAGCGCATCTGGTATCTTCATAAGCTGCAAGGTGGCTAAAAAGCAGACGAATACCATCTTCATGTGGCATTTTTGCATAGCTTTTACCATCTGTAAAATCAACCATGTTTCCGATCCTTTGGGTTATCCTTTCCATCATTTTTCCTCCTTCTGTACCTCCCTCCGGGCGGCGGGAATTGCTGAATTCTCAATCTATCGCCCTTGTTGTCGGTTACAATGAGCTTATAGCCTTTATTATCTGATAATTCCGGAATTGAGCAAAAAGCATGCTTGGATATTTTTGAAAAATCTAGTGTTGCCTCCTTTTTTGTTTTCATTGCAGGATTATCCATTTAGATACCTCCCTCTTCATATGCAACTCGGACAAAATGTCCGAGTAAAAAATTGGCCTTTCTACAATCAAGCAGAAAAGCCAAAAAAAATTAAAGTATTTAAAATTCGTAATGTGTCCACATACTGATGATTTTCACAGTCTTTTGATCCTCAATCACCTGATAGACAAGCCTATGCTTGATGTTGATCCGCCGCGAGTATGCACCGGATAAATCCCCTTGCAACTTCTCATATGGGGGAAGGGTCTGGAATGGGTCTTTCCGGATAAGGTCTATCAGTGCTTTCGCCTTCTTGTCAAGCTTTGCCTCTTTTAGCTTTGGAATGTCTTTGACGGCCTTTTTGTAATATACAATCGAGTACATTACCATTTCACCTCATTTTCGGGTATGCACTCGGAAATGGGTGTCTTCATTCCCTCCATGATAGTTTCTTTCATCTGTGGAGTAGAGCTAAGATATAGGGTCTCCATTAGCCCATTATAATCTTCTTCACTAAGAATGACGGCGTTTCCAGCTTTCGTACTGATATTGACAGGTTCGTTAAACTTAATGGTTTGTTCCAAGATCCCAAAAATGTTTTTTCTAAAGTTAGTAATATTGATATTAAACATTTGGCTCGCCTCCTTTATATGTACAGTATAGCGTACATATAAACTTTTGTCAATATGTACATTAATATGTACAATATAAAAATCTTAATACAACCGCTAACTCGGACAAAATGTCCGAGTTAGCTATTCTTCTTAAAAAACGCTTCCAGGCTTCCAAGAATATAATGCTTGATCTGTGAGCTGGTTGCGTTCTCAAAATCATATCTGCTGCCGATTCCCTCTAATTCCGAAATTTTGAGCGATATGGATTTGACTTTTTCAGGGGCCTTTTTCTCCCGCTTTTCTTGTTCAGCCTTTTCAGTTTTATCGGATCTACCATAGAATACTTCGTCCAGAATTATATCGTCAATTTCACTTTTCTCTGCAAGCTTGCGGATCGCTTGAACCTGATTAAGATCGACTTGAAAATCCGTATGTCTTCGCAGATAAGAAGAAACAACGGTCATATCCTTTTCCGGGAGGTATGCAAGCTCGACGCCGGCCGTTACGGGAATCCGCCCTTCATCAACCATATTTATCAGATTAGGGGAAAGCTCGGTGAGTTTTATATACCGCTGAATCCTCTTGATATTCTCGGAATTCTTTTCAGCAACCGCTGCGATGGTCTTTTTCATACCTCTTGCTTCGTAAGCTCCTTTCTGCATCTTATAAGCGAATGCCATTTCAGAAGGAAGCAGTTCCTGCCGTTGGTTCAGATTACTGTTGACCAGAATCAGATTGGCGATTTTATCGTCGCATTCGATTATAATGCAGGCGGCCTTGATTCCGGCCAGTTCACAGGCCTTTTTTCTGTTTCGGCCGGCAAGAACAAAATATTTTCCGCCTTTCTTGCGAAACGTGCAGGGGTTGAGCTGTCCGTTGTCCTTAAATATTTTTTTACTTCCTTGATTGCCATAAAGCGCTGCAGCATGGCGGTGACGCTTTCATATGCAAAAAGCTCCGCCTGAACCGGAAGCAGAAGCTTCGTGCTGCATTGCAGCGCATTGGAAACAAGAAGATTGTCAACTGCTGTCGGGCAATCGAACAAAATATAATCGTATTTTTTAAAGAAGCCGTTCAAAAAATTCGGGACAGCACGGTGTTACTTTCGCCGTCTGCCCCGAGAATTGCATATATGCCGCCAAGCGCCTTGTTGGCCGGGATATAATCAATATTTTTCTTTTTGTTGTGCCGAATGAAATCTTCATACCCGTTTGAGTGGATATGAGAAACTTCCTGATAGATCAATTCGCTGATCGTCGGCCGGCCGTCTGTCTCAAATCCCAGCCAACGGGACAGGTGGCTCTGCTGGTCGAGATCAACAAGTAGGACATTTTGTCCGACTTGCCGGAGGCCCGCCCCAATGTTCAGAACAGTGGTCGTTTTCCCGACGCCGCCCTTTTCGAGTGATACAGAATATGTTGCTCATTTTGATATCCCCTTTTAACCGTTTCCCGCCATGGTGCCCGGCCTCAATATACTTCTTGGCGTTATCCCATGCTCCACCGGCGTTAGACATAAATACGGCCATCGCAGAACCGGTAACAGATACGCCGCCCAGCAGTCCCACAACGTCTTTAGCCCCCAGGATTAACCCGGTGGCAATAGGGACGATAATGGCTAAGGGTGCGGGAGCAACCGTTTCATGCAAAGCGCCTTTCGTGCAAAGGCTGACCTATGCGGCATAATCGGGTCCTGCCTTTCCTTCCATAATCCCTGGAATTTCTTTAAACTGACGATGGATTCAGCTGCAACCTGCACTGCGCTCATGGTAAAAGCAGAGAATAGAAAAGTCAGCATGGCGTCGATAAACGACCCTACAAGGACGGTGGGATTGGTTAGAGACAGATTCATGGTAAATCCCTTCTCGTTTACGATGTTGACATAAGAAACCAGCAAGGCCAACGCCGTCAGGGAAGCGGAGCCGATCACAAAGCCTTTTCCGGTAGCGGCAGTGGTGTTGCCCAGGGAATCCAATGCATCCGTCCGTTCGCGTACCTCTTCGGGAAGACCCGCTATCCCGGCGATCCCGCCTGGCCTTTTCGATTGCTCAAATAAAAGGGGTGCTGCAAAACTTTTATTTTGCAATACCCCCTTTCCGCTCGTCAGAGAAGTTCAGCGCTAAATAAGGACAGCCGCTTCCCGGGAACTTTATCATGTGCGGCTATTCTAAATTTATTTTGTCTTTATCGAAATTCCAGAAACGAACCCGCTAAACTCGTCATGAGAGGATTGGAAAAGCCGCTATTCGTGGATTTATTCCCATTTTTGGCTTTCAAATCCGAACGGAAGGAAGCTGCTCGCAGGGGTTGCCAAGTGCCGTCCAGGTCTCTCTGTCCTCCAGAACAAAAAGGCAGCAGGAAACAGTCCGGCTGCATACATCCCCCTGAGGATGACGGCAAATGCCGTTGATCCCGTATTTGTGGTCGGACATGATACGAAGCAAATCCTGAAAACGGATTTTACCATACTGCTCTTTTAGAAGTTCTTCTATCCGTTCAGATCTTTTATAGGTAGAAGGATAAACTTCCATTGTCGGATTAAAACGGGAAAAAGACTCCGAGCAGTAATGATTCGTACGAAACAGCAGGCCGCTTCCGTCATCGTATTCCACATGAGCATCCTTTGCCGTCATTTCAATTACACAGGCGCTGTCGGCATCGGCCAGCAATACGTTTAGTCCGTTCAGCCGATTCGACTGTTTGACGTAAGAAACCGCCTCTTCCACGTTTTTGCAATGATCCAGCACAAGGTGGATATTGAGGAAAATCTGGGAGGAGCCTGCCTGCTTCATATCCGGCGGCAGTTCTTCCGACCAAACACCGGTGGTCGTTACGCACAGACCGGAGTCGTTGATTCCCCCGGCCGGATAGGTGACGGTGCCGGCCCCGGTGACCTCTGTCATTTTTCTTCCATCAGGATAGGTGCGCTGCAAAACGCACTGCTCAATCCAGGTTTTCATGTCGCGATTTTTGACTACATAAGTACAGCCGTCTGCGGTGGCGTTTTTCCGGGCCAGGATCATGCTGCATTCCTGATTAAAATATTGCGTCATAAAATAAGCGGGAATATTCAGCTTTACAATTTCTTCAAAAGGCAGTCCGGCGCCGTCGGCGATCCCTTTCATCTCCTCCACCAGAGATGGCTCGCTCTTTTTCATCATGTCCAGATTTTGACGGATAAAATCTTCATACTTTTGAAGATCACAGCGGCTCTCCTTTAACTTCTCTGATACACATTGAAGATTACGCCCAATCATCTCTTTTAATTCGCTTCCATGGGTATAGCCCTGCTCGTAAGGGCTTCCTTTTACGGATAAGACGGAACGCATAATGAAAACCTCCTTTTAAATATTACAATATTTGTTTCCATCGGTTCTAGGAAAGGCCATATACCCTTCGTTTATTTTCCCAGCATAATGTTCAGGATTTCCAGATCGGTGCTTTTCATCCCTTCGCGGCCCATACGGCCTATATTGCGGATCGTTGTTTCGACATTGTCATCCACCAGGCCCTCTCCGGGTTGGAACGAGCAGTGGTGCAGGCCCATCTTTATTCCCAACAGGGCGGTCTGCAGGGCGGTGGAAATTTTGGCGGCGCAGGATGACTTCGCCCCGTCGCATACCATTCCGCTGACCGTTGCAATTGTATTGGTCACCGTGTCGCACAGCACCGAATACGGGTAATCAAGCAGATAGCAGATTCCGCAGGCTGCGCCACAGGCCGCGCTGACGACGCCGCAATAGGCGGACAAGCTGCCGATATACCGTTTTTGCAGGATCGCGACCAGATTGGATACCGTCAACGCCCGCAGCAGCTTTTCCCGCGGGGCCTGGTATTCTCTGGCATAGATGACCACAGGCACGCTGACCGTGATTCCCTGATTTCCGCTGCCGGAATTGATGACGACCGGCAGAGGGCAGCCACCCATCCGGGCGTCCGAACCGGCGGCCGCATAGGCTCTGGCCCTTAACCCGATCGTCGGTTCGTGCGATCCGTCGAGAAGCACCCGCCCGACCTCGGCACCATAGGGATGGGCGAGGCCCTCCTCGCAAATTGCCATGTTGTATTTGATCTGCGGCTCAAGGATTGGTGCGATTTCATCCACGGACACTTCGTCTGCAAACTCCACGATGTTCTTCAGGGTGAGCAGGGAACGATCCCCCTTCGGGATAGGAGCGTCCGTGCAGCCCTGTATCTTCTGGATGGGAAGTTCCTTCCCATCCTTTACCATGTGGGTGATGTTCTTATGGGTATTCTGAATTTCAACCAGCGCCTGATGACCGCCGCCCCAGACTTCCGTCTCGATATACAGGTTGGCGACATTTCGGACCAGCTCACAGGTGCAAAAATCCGATTCGCTCAGTTCAAGTGCTCTGGCTCTGTGCTCATCCGTAACAGATTCCAGCACTTCGAGCTCCCGGTCGGCCTCGCCGCCGACAATCCCCAGGATGGCGGCGGTCGCCACGCCGCGCATCCCGCCGGAATTCGGCACGGTCACCCCCATTACATTCTTAATGATGTTCCCGCTGCAGCGTACAGAGCACCGTTCCGGCACCGCCCCCAGCAGATCGCGGGCGCGGGCGGCCGCATAGGCAATGGCAATCGGTTCGGTACAGCCCAGTGCGACAATCAATTCTTCTTTCAGGATTCTCAGATGATTCTGATCATACTCGGTATCCATATCCGTCTCCTTTCCGAAGGATATTGAAATCACAAATAATCAATTGTATAATTTACAATAGCACAAACAGAATATTTGTGATTTGGAGTGTGAAAAATGAACTTTTTAAATCTGCAGTATTTTGTGACGGCCGCGGAGGAGCTCAATTTTACCAACGCGGCAAAACAGCTGTATATTTCACAGCAGTGCCTGAGCAGCCATATTTCAAAGCTGGAAAAGTACTACGGCGTCAAGCTTTTTGACCGCAGTACTCCGATGACCCTGACAGATGCCGGCCAGGCGCTGCTTCGGCACGCAAAAATACTGCTGATTCAAAAACGCGAAGCGGAGCAGGAGCTGGGAGACATCGCCAATTTTTTAAGCGCAAATCTGGCGATCGGCATTCCGGTCACCCGAGGGACCGCCATGCTGCCGTTGATTCTTCCCCCTTACCACAAAAAATTCCCACAGGTCCGTCTTCATCTGGTAGAGGGAAGCACCCCACAGATTACGGACGCCCTGCTTCAAGGAGCGGTCGACCTGATGATCGGCTACCATCCGATCGAGCTTTCCAACGTACACTGCATTAACCTTTACCGGGAAACTTATTCGATCGTCGTACCCAACCATTTGCTGAAGGCGTATCCGCAGATAGCGGCATCCGATCTGTCCCGCCGGCCGAAACCCATTTCCCTTTTTAAGGATGCCCCGTTTGTCGCTCAGTCGGCGCATACCTTTTCGGGTAAAATTTTTCAGGACTGCTGCAGCGAAGCAGACTTCGCTCCCAATATCGTACTGGAATCGGAAAACCTGCTGACCTGCATCTCTCTGGCCGTCGCCGGCATGGGAGTCTTCATCTGTCCGGACACCTTTCTGTACAGTACGAACCTGTTAAAAGCCGAGATACTGTCCAATGTGACGTTGGTTCCGCTCGATTACCCCGCGGGTCAATACGATATTTCCATCACTTACCTGAAAAACAAGTACCGCACGCGCGCTTTAAAAGAATTCATCACAATGACGCATCAGATTTTTAATGAGCACCGACAGTGACGCTTTCGATGCAGTCCTTTACCCTTTTGACATATTCCAGCATGCTTTGATTCAATGGGTAGCGGATCACGCAGCCGGGGGTCAGAATCAGGTGGCGGCCGTTCATCATCTTGCAGCATTCAAAGACCTGGTGCTGAATTGCGTTTTTATTACAGGTGGTAATATCCGCGCGGCTCAGACCGCCCATCAGGCATTTTCCCGTCAGGGCAAACGCTTCGTCAATGGCGGGGAGCGTCTCCCATGCGTGCCAGTTGAAAATCGGCACGGGATATTCCTTCAGAATTTCGAACATGATGTTTTTGCCGTGCGCATGCAGAACGTTCATCCATCCGTTCTCCGCCGCATGGAGCACCTGCAGATCATACGGCTTTCCGTATTCCTCGTAGATCTTGGGGCTGAGGACGTCATAGGAGCTCATCTGCGACGCGAAAAACACGCCGTCCGCGCCCAGCTCAATCGCCGCCTTCGTCAGGTTCGCCGTCGTCTCTGTAATAACGTCCAGCGCATGCTTGATCTGGCTGTGGCAGCCCTGCTCAATATATCTGACCAGTTGCTTGCCGCTCAGCTTATCGGCTGTGGTGATAGGGCTGAAAACCGTGAAGATAACAGGCACATTTTCACCCTTGACCTTTTCAAGCAGTAATTTCAGATAAAGAAGTTCCCGGGCAAGGCTGCCCTCTTTGTAGGAGCAGACAGAAAGCTTCTGAAAATCATCCGGGCCTGCAATCGGGGTGCTGGTCACCTTTGCGACGCCGCCCTTCGGGATTTCGGAATAGTCGATCTTGCAGCCGAAATCCTCAATGGCATACATCCCGTTGTTCATCGTCTTGATAAAGTCGATATCCAGCGATTTGTAAAATTCATAAGTATGCTCCGCGTTCAGACTGGGGTCCAGATCAATGCCCGGCACGTGGCTCCAGAGCGAATAAGGGATCTTGTCGGGACGCTCCCCGCAAACAGCGGCCTGAATTCTTTCTTTTTTATTCATAGTTGACTCCTTCGCATCGACGTTTGACAAAAGAGGCGATTTCAGGGATGAAACCGCGCTTTCTGCCAAACTTACATAAACCCGGTTTAAATCACGATTTTATCATTTCGGAATTTCGTTAACCTTTCGAACCCGTCTTCCGTTACCAAAACGGTGTCCGAATGACGTACACCGCCCAGGCTGCGGCTCATCAGACCGGGCTCCACCGTAAAGATCATCCCGGGTTTCAGTTTTAACAGATTGCCCTTGGTCACGCTGGGAAACTCATGGGTCGAAAGTCCCATTCCGTGCCCACAGCGCCCTGGCAGAATATCCCTGAATCCATACTTTTCAAAAACCGCCATAGCGGAAAGATAAAGGTTTTCAAATACCTCACCCGGTCGGATCATGGGAAAGACCTTCTCCCGGGCCTCCAGCATTGCCTGATAGGCCCGTTCTCTTATTTCGTTCACCTTGCCCACCATGACCACGCGCTCGTTTTCCACACAATATCCGCCGACTCTCGCCCAGCTCATCGGCAGGATCAGATCGCCCTGCTCGGGATAATGGTCGCGCGGGCAGTCGCAGCCGTACGCGATGCGCTCGTTGGCCATGCTCCATACGCACAGCGAATCGATCTGTGCCTGCTCTTTGCTGCTGAAGCCGGACACCTCATACTCCTGAAATTTTCTGTGCCACATCTTACGCATCTGGTACTGCCCTTCCGTGCAGGCCTCGGCTTCATTCATCCCCTTGCGCAGGCATTCGATATGAGTGCTGACGCCAAGGTCGACCAGTTCTGCGGATTTGCGGCACAAATCGATCTCGCAGGCGTCCTTGACAATTTTCATCATCGCAATATCATGAGAAATATCTGCGATGTCGGCATGGGGGAAGCTGTTCCTCAATGCCTGACAACTGCTGACGCTGATAAAATCGGATTCCACCCCGATCCTTTTGACATTCGCGGCGATCAGTTTTTCGAGAGCGCCGTCGGCGGTATTGGCAAGAGCGACATTGTCCCCCCATACTCCATACAGCTGGATGTTGTCGATCGTGCTGTCCTTGTGCGCATGATCATTGCGGATGCAGTGTACCAAAAGGCACGGCTCCTGATTTTTCACCAGAACAAAATAAGCCTGATTGCTGGTGAGGATCGGATTGAAATTGCTGAAATAGAACACATTTTCCGGCTGGGACAGAACAATCGCGTCAAGTCCCTTTTGCTCCATGACGTCCCGCATCTTTTCTGTCCGTGCCGCTACATACGGCTTTGCATTCATCATAACCTTCATCTCCTTGACATTTCCGGGTCTGGGTTTTTAGAAAATTCAATGCAGCCCGTTTCCAAGCATTGAAATCGGAAGAATTCATTTGGCGATCGATGCCGTGAGAAGCACCGGACAAGGCGCACCGTTTGGCAGGCCTTGCCCGATCGTTCTCAAGACAACAGGGGAGAGACTTTTAAGGAAGAAGGATCGGCGCGCCCGGACCCATCGGAATTTTGAAGAAAAACCAAACCAGCAGCTGAATGATCATCAAAGCAGTGTAGGCTAAAGCAAACGGCATCATGTTTGCGATCAAAGTTCCTACGCCGCTTCTTCGGTCATAACGCTGTGCCAAAGCCAAGAGCATACCGAAATAGGCATCCACGGCCAAAATGGGGTTGGTGACCGAATCGCCAATGCGGTAGGCCATCTGAACCAGTGCCGGGTGAAAACCCAGCATCATGAACATCGGAACGAATACCACGGACAGGATTCCCCATTTAGTAGAGGCTCCGCCGATAAACAAATTTAAGAAACAGCATAGAATTGTAAACAAGAGCAATACCAACCAGATTGGGAAGCCGGAGGCTTTTAAAGAATCGGCACCCTTAATGGCGAAGATGATGCCCAGGTTCGACCAGCCGAAATAGTTTATGAACTGCGCAATGAAGAACATGAGCGCAATGTAGCTGCCCATACCGGCCATTGTCTTTTCCAGCGCCTTTGCAATGCCGGCGACGCCTTTAAACTTTCCGCATTTCAGGCCATACACGATCCCGGGAATTGCAAACACTAAGGCAATCACGATCGTGATGCCTTTCATGAGAGGGGAGGATGTCGCAATGGCGGAACCGGTTTTAGGATCTCTGAGGACGCCCGTTATTACCAGTACGACAAGAATGGCAATATAAATCAGCAAAGAAATGCCCGCGCTCTTCAGAGCCTTCTTTTCCTGCTCCGAGGAAGCAGAAACGACATCTTCTTTATCAAGGTCACTGTACGACGGATCATATTTTCCCAGACGCGGCTCCACAATCTTGTTTATTAAAATCACGGAAGCAATTGTCAGGACCGGAACGGAAAACGCACAGAAGTACCAATTGATTGCAGGAGACAGCTGAAAGTTTGGATCGATCAGCCGGGCCGCCGGTAAAGTAAAGCTGACGTGCATTACGTCCCATGGGGTAATGAGAAGATTTGACGCATACCCACCGGATACGCATGAATAAGCCAGAAAGATACCGGCGAGAGGGTTCCTTTTCATGCCTGACCAAATCATTGCACCTAAGACGGGCATTACTACAAACCCGGCTCCACCGGTGCAGCTTGCCATAATGCAGATAAAACTGAATATGGCGATTACCGCCGTATCTGACCCTTTCGAGTGCTCGCCCAGGCCTTTTAAAGCGGCATAAAACAGGCCGGAGTGGTCGCATAAGCCGACGCCCATCATACAGACTAGAACCATGCCCAGTGCGGGAAGAGTAATAAAATTGTCGACTGCCTTTGTTATCATCAGAATAAACCCGTCGACAGACAGCAGATTGTAAGGAACGACGACTTTCCCGGTAGTTGGGTTAACCGCGGATACTCCGCATACCGAACAGATGAAGGACAGGATAATTACCGCAATGGCCAACCAGATGAACAACAGCATTGGATGTGGAATTTTATTCCCCAGTTTTTCTGTTCCTTTTAAAAAGCGTTCGAAACGGCTGGGTTTGGCGGTTACTGTTTGTTCCATTTCCCGATAAGCCCCCTTTTCATTGATAACATGATGATAGCCCCCAAAAATTTGTGAAGTGTACTAATTCTGCAGCGCTTACAGATTATTACTTTATTCAATATAACAGCTATAAGCAAACGATTCAAACAGTTTTTTAAAATACATCACAAATGTTTTATTGTGGTTATATTCAAGTCTCCAGGCCAAATTAAAATTTTTAAAATATTTTCATGATGAGGCATGAATCAGCTGGTTTTGGTAAATGTCAAATCCCCGATGGTTCACCAGCGGCTAGCCGCTATATAAAGAAACGCACCTCACATTGTGAAGTGCGTTTCTTTATACAATAGATGCAATTTATAAGAACTTATTGATGCTATCGTTGACTTCCACTTTTGAAAAAACGATGGATGTTTTCGTCAGAGCATAGGAGGATATGGCGTTTATGAACTGTTCGATATCCTCTAAAGAAGGGACCGAAAGTTTGACGATAAAGCACGCGGCGCCTGCAATCCGGTAGCACCATTCGCTGTGTTTATAATCCTTAATAAAATTTTTAAATTTCTCGTATTGCCCATCCTTCATTGTGACTTCAATGATACAATCGATTCCAAAGCCGAGTTCCTTTTTGTTTAGCCGGATGGTATATCCTTCAATAATGTGATGATCCTCAAGCCTTCTCACTCTCTCGGTCACAGAGGGCGGTGAAAGATTGACCCGTTTTGATAGCTCTCTTATGGAAATCCGGCTGTCTGTCTGCAGCTCATGCAAAATCCGCACATCGATTTCATCTATTTGCATTTGAAACACCTTCTCCCGATATTATATATCAATAGAGACACCAATAGAACAATATCATATCATACGAAATACAATTCTTATGATACACCTGCTATAATTGATTTGTCAATGGAACACATCATTTAAGGGGGAAGAATTATGGCAATCATTTCTTTTTCGCAGAACGGGCTTACGCCGTTTCAGCAGCTGTTAGGGCACAATAAAGACATATTGGAAAAATGGGTTTCCCTGGAAGAATGCATTTTTTCCAGCGGTACGTTTTCCGCAGAATTAAAAGAGGAGGTTCGGCGAACTCTGGCTTTTGATAACGGGTGTGAATACTGCAAGGCTAAGGGGGCTCCTTCGAAAAACGTACCGGATCTGCGGACGCAATTGGCCGCCCGTGTCGCAGATATGTCCAGTAAAAAAACACATATCGGCGACGGCGAATTCAGCGCGCTGAAAGAAGCGTTTACAGACGGTGAGATTTCGGAGCTTTTGGCGCTTATTTGTTTTATAACGGCCTGTCAAAGGTTTGGAGCCTTGCTGGACCTAGGGCCAAGCTGTCAGATTTGAGCAGTCCGCACATCGACGGCCGATGGCCGGATTGTCAAGAATATTGCCAATCCTTCAGCCGTCGTTGGGAAGCTGGCCGAAACGCGGCATCGCCGTTTGAGACTGTGCTTTTTTGATGGGAGTAAGGTGAAGCCGGGTTGCAAAAAACGGAAGGAGAGGACTGGCGAGAGCATCAACAGCTCGGCCAAGTGTACAGTTGAGCAAGAAAATGTTTTGATCGCATTCGGCATCGGGAAAAGCGGCTTCTCGTCTCACAATCCTGAAAATAATGAAAATCCGCACACCTGATGAAAGGTGTGCGGATTTCTTAAAAGCCTCTGGCCGGGCAGCTGGAAAGATAGCAGAGGCATACCCCTTTATTGTATTCGCGGCTTTCCGGAAAATCACTTCTGTATTCCTTCGAACTGCATGTTGTACAGCCGGGCATACAGGCCGTTGCGCCGCATCAGCTCCTCATGCGCGCCGCGCTCGGCCACGCCGTTTTCGGTCAGGATCAAAATCTCGTCGGCGCTGCGGATGGTGGAAAGGCGGTGGGCGATGACGATGGTTGTGCGGTTTTTGGAAAGTTCATCCAGCGAATGCTGGATGAACCGCTCGTTTTCATTGTCCAGCGCGGAGGTCGCTTCGTCCAGAATGAGGATGGGCGGGTCCTTCAAAAAGACCCGCGCGATGCTCAGGCGCTGCTTCTGCCCGCCGGAGAAGCGCACGCCGCGTTCGCCGACCTGGGTGTCGTAGCCCTGCTCCAGCCCCATGATGAAATCGTGGATATTGGCCTTTCTGGCCGCTTCGATCACTTCCTCATCGGTCGCGTCCGGCTTGCCGTAGGCGATGTTTTCGCGGACCGTGCTGTTGAAGACGTACACATCCTGCTGCACCACGCCGATGTTGCGCCGGAGCGATTTCATCGTCATATCCCTTACATCCCTGCCATCCACAAATACTGCTCCTTCGGTCACGTCGTAAAACCGCGGGATCAGGCTGCAGAAGGTGGTTTTTCCCGTGCCAGAGGGGCCGACCAGCGCGACGTTCCTGCCGGCGGGGATCGTCAGGTTCAGGTTTTGCAGCACTGGCTTATCCTGCTCGTAGCCGAAGGATACGTTGTCGAACCGAATCTCCCCCTTGAGGGTGCCGCAGTCCACCGCGCCGGGACGGTCCCGCACATCCGGATCGGTATCCAAAATCTCGATCATGCGCTCAAAACCGGTAAAGCCTTTCTGGAACTGCTCGGTAAAATTGATCAGCCGGTTGATGGGGTCCAGAAACATGCCGATGTACAGCACATACAGAATGATGATGCCCGCATCCATGCCGCGGTTTGCGACCATCCAGCCGCCGGTGCCCAGCACCGCCAGATACATGATGCCCTGCATCAGCGAATTCATGGAGAAGTAGCGTCCCATCGTCAGATAATTGGCCTTCCTGGACAGGAAAAACTGGTGGTTGCCCCGCTCAAACTTGGCCTGCTCCGTATCCTCGTTCGAAAAGGATTTCACGGTGCGGATACCCGACAGGCTGTCCTGCACGATGGCGTTCACATCCGCGATCTTGCGGCGGTTGTCCATGAATACCCTGCGCATGTGTTTGTTGTAATACAGCGAGAACACAAGCATCACCAGCGTCACCGCAAGCAGCACCATCGAGACGGTGGCGTTGAGGCTGGTCAGAATCGCGAACGAGCCGATCAGCTTGACCAGCGAAATAAAGATATCCTCCGGACCGTGATGCGCCAGCTTCGAGATGTCGAACAGGTCGGAGACGATGCGCGACATCATTTTTCCGGTGTTGTTCTTGTCGTAATACGAGAAAGACAGCTTTTCCATATGGGAAAACAGATCGCTGCGCATATCCCCTTCCATGCGCGCGCCCATGATGTGCCCCCACGAGGTGATGTAGTACTGCGCAAAAAAGCGGATGAGATAAAACGCCGCCATCATGACGAGCGTCCGCACCGCAAGCCTGGTCAGCATGGCGGTATCCGGAATGGGATACACGTCTCGCACCAGATAGTTGATGATCAGCGGCACGGAAAGATCCACGACGGATACCAGCGTGGCGCAGAACATGTCGATAAAAAATGCGCTCCGATAGGGCTTGTAGTACTGGATAAAACGCCTGAATATTTTCATGCGGCCCTCCTTACCGCCGCTTCGGGAGCGGCTTATGTTTTTGCAAAATGACAGCGTCCGGTTGATTCGTACAGGAAAACATGACCCTGTAAAAAACCGCCGGGCGGTAAAAAAGAGGCGGGCAAGAGGCGGGGATTGCCCGTCTCCAGCCTGTCCCGGCGAAAACTGAAATTTTCACGCTGATGAAATGCACGGATTGTTTTCATACAAATCAAGTATAACATCGGAAAGAAACAGTTTCAAGACTGAAAAAGAAGGATCTGAAAATAAGATCGCATAGCAAACCAGCCTCTCCCTGAAGAGAGAGGCCGGTTTTTATACGGCGTCGGTCTGTCCTATGGCTTTCTTCGAAGGATCCTTTGGGTCTTTTACCGGAAAAATGGAAGCCGAAGAGTCATCCATTGATATGAATAGCTCTTCTGTTTTTATCTGTGCTTCTTGTAAAAGAGCAATGGCTCTTGTGACGAAACTGAAAAGCTGGTCATACATTTCCTGGTATAAATTCATACATTGTCCACCCCCAATATTTACGGTAAACCAACAGCGGAAAGATGTAGACTATTAAATTATATAACTTAAAAGTCTATATTGCAAGATGTATAAGGTACTAATATCTGATTAAATAATTAGATATTGGAGGAGGCACTTATGATAAGGTTGAGAGTAAAAGAGATTTTAGAGAAAAAAGCGCGAACAAAATACTGGCTGTATAAACAAATGGGCATGAGCTATCAGAATTTCAACCGGATGATCAACAATGAGACCAAGTCGATCCAATACGCGAATATGGAAGCTTTATGCGTCATTTTGGAATGTGCTCCGGGCGATTTGTTCGATTATCGCCCGGAATGATACCGGCTGCTCTGCCGGTCCGGGGCTGTCGGGAGGCCGGGCCGGAAAAGATTTTCCATGACCGCAATCACAGGAGAGCCCTGCCGGAATTTTTCCGGCAGGGCTCTTTCGCATTTTTGCCTTTTGCAGTGGCTGTGGGGGAGCCGGAAGCCTTTTTTACGGCAAAAGCTGTTTTCCAATCAATCGAAAGCTTTGCTGAACATCAGAAGCTTCAAAAAATCATAGAGAAAAAGAAACGCATACGCGAACAGGAAAGAAACAAGAGTTGTCCATTTGCTGCCGCTGAAATCGGCCCGGTGCGCTTTGAAATGAATCCGGATTTTCCTGATGAGGACAAACAAAAGATATCCCAGCAGTACGCCGAAACCGTTCATCAGCAGGTCGTTGAGATCCGGTGTCCGCAAAGAGAACATCTGCAAAAGTTCGATGGAAAAAGAAAATCCGATTCCCCATAAAAAAGTGGAAAATAAGTTTCTTTTCGGGCCGACCAATGGAAAGAGCAGGCCGAACGGCACAAACAAAAGGATATTGGCAAAATATTGGCCGGGGTCGGTCAAGAAATCAACAAATGGAATCAGGTTTACCGCCATATCCGAAATTCTGAAATACAGCGGATGCTGCAGGGTGTACAGCAGATCTGCGGCCCCGGTGATGAATAAGACAAAAATCAGATAAGCGGTCCACAAATACCGCATTCCCAGATACCGCCAGCTTACCTTTTCTTTCTTTTTGCAAACAGAATAGGCGGTGAGCACCAGGAAAAACGGCAAAAGGCAAATCAAAACAGGAAAGAATTCAGAGATATAATAAAATAAAGTATCTAACATCATGCTCGAACCTCCACCAATCATGATGACACTAAAACAATAATTTTATGATATTAGTAATCTGAATTGCTGTCAATTTGACATCGAATGTTAAACTTCAATTTTACCTGGATTTCAAAAAATCCGTTTCCCAGATTCCGCGTTTTGCGGGCGGCGGGGTGACGACCCCGGTGAAAATTTCGGGGTGTTTGGCCTTCAGCTTGTTCACCTCCGCGCCTTTTTCAATGATATGGATATCCAAAAGCTTTTTCAGCTTTTCCGCATCCTTTTTCAGAACCAGGTCCATGATTTCCCGGTGCTGGTTCAGGGTCTGCTCCTGAATGTCCGGCTCGGAAAGCGAGAGCAGGCGGATCCGATAGTAATGGCTCGACATGTTCATCACCGCGTTCAGGCAGAACGGGTGGTTGGTCGCCTCAAAGAACACCGCGTGCATCTTGTCGTCCAGCCGCAGGAAAGCGCGCGCGTCGCCCGCCGCGGCCGCCGTTTTCTGCTCGTCTATGATCTTCTGCATCCGGTCGATGTCCCGTTCGGTATAGATATTCAGAAATTCCTCCACGATGCGCTCTTCGATGCAGGCGCGCAGAAAGCGTTCATCCGACACGCGCTGGATGTCTATTTTGGAAACAAAGGTCCCTTTCTGCGGGGCAGTCGTCACCAGCCCGTCTTTTTCCAGCTGGATCAGCGCGTCGCGGATCGGCGAGCGGCTGACCTTTAAAAAATCGCTCAGATCTTTCAGATTGATCGCCAGCCCCGGCTTGACGTGGAGCTCGATGATGCTTTTCCGCAGGAACGAATACACATTTTCCCCGGCAGTCTGGCTGCCTTTGTTTGTTCTTTTCGTAGGCAATCGGAAAACCCCTTCACAGTTAAGATTGAAATCAGAAGTATTCGGGCGAAATCCCCCGCTTTTCGGTCTCCGCGCCCTGTGATATATAAGCGGAGCAGAAAAAATGCTTTCTTTGATACATCAGCTAATATATTACCATATTTGCGGGCTGATATGCAATCCAATCGGGCGACAAAAACAACGAAATTGTGTAAAAATTATCATGTAAAAAACGTCGTAATATCAATAATAAACAAAAATTTATGGATATCTTTGTTGATTTATAGAATGGACGTCCGAAGGGAATCGTGATATATTTTAAATACCAAATCTAATATATTACTTCTGACATATCAACGAAAAATGTTACATCTGATTCAAGGGCCGCGGTCTCTCTGAATTCGACGCAATCATGGAAGCATTGGAAGGGTGGTCTATTTTTTGAAGCAGGTTATTATCACGGCACCGCATCAATTTCAGGTGACGGAGGTTCCGATCCCGGAGCCCGGAAAAAACGAGGTGCTGATTCAGATGAAGGCGGCGGGCGTATGCGGCTCCGATGTCCATCTGTTCCTTGGGGAAAATCCGAACGCGGTGTTCCCGCGTGTCCCCGGGCATGAAAATGCCGGCGTGATCGTAAAAACGGGGGAGGATGTCACTTCGGTGAAGCCGGGTGACCACGTTGTCGTGGATCTGGTCGTGGCTTGCGGGAAATGCCCGCAGTGCAGGCGCGGCCGCCGGAACATCTGCCGCTACGTCAAGGCGCGGGGGGCCGCGATCGACGGGGGCTGGCGGGAATATTTCACCGTTCCGGAAGACGAGGTTTTCCTTCTCCCGAAGGAGATGCCGTTCCGCGACGCGGCCCTGATCGAGCCGTTCGCCATCGGCGGACACTGCACGACGCGCGCCGGGGTTACCGGCGAAGATCTGGTGCTCGTGCTGGGCAGCGGAACCATCGGTGCCACCATTCTGCAGAACTGTAAGGAAAAGGGCTGCAGGGTGATCTGTGCGGATATCAACGACAGCTCGCTGGAAAGGGCGAAGACTTACGGCGCCGATTATATTGTCAACACGAAGCGGGAAAACTTGGTGGAGGCGGTAAAGAAAATCACCGGCGGCGCGGGCGTGGATGTGGTCTTCGATTCCGCCTGTTTCCCCGGCTCCCTCACCATGCTGCTGCAGGAAGGGATCCTTACCAACGGCGCGCGCGTCGTCCCGATGGGCTTCTGCACGGAGCCGGAAAAGATCACCCAGGCGATGATCAACATCAGGGAGCTGACTATTATCGGCAGCCGCATGTCCACCGGCCAGTTCGTGCCGACGATCGAGAAGTTCAGGGCCGGAAAAATGATTCTGGACGGCATGGTCAGCCACTACATCCCGTTCGAGCGGATCGGCGAAGTGTTCGCCAACATGGAGCATCCACCGAAGGACATGAAAAAAATGGTCATTCTGTTCGGGGATCAGGAGTGATTTCCCTCCATTCTGGAATTATTTTCTGTCGGTTTTGCAAAAACTATTTTGAAAAACCTTTTTCCGTTTTATGATTTTATTGTAGAATAAAATCGAGAGTTTGAAAATCAGTCACTTTAGCGGCGACAGCATTTCCAGCTAAGAGGTAGAATTTGTTTTTGTTCCTTTCCCGCCTTCGATGGGGAAGGAGCAGATCCGAGTTCGCAATCATAAATGGAATTGCTGTAAATCAAAGAAAAGGAAGCCGTTAAAATAAAAAAATTTTGAGGAGCGAGAGTATGAAAAAACGAATTGGAGCACTTTTGTTGTCCATTGCTTTGGTATTCTCCCTGGCCGCCTGCGGACAGGAGGAAAAGCCGGCGGGATCTTCCGCCTCCACAACCGCCTCGGAATCCAAGTCCGGCGGTAAGGGTTATGTCATCGGTTTCAGCAATTCCTATAACGGGAACAGCTACCGGCAGGCGATGGAAGGCTATGCGAAAAAGGCCGCCGAAGAGCTGAAAGCTTCCGGAGAAGTCAAGGAGCTGATCTTCGCGGAGTCAAACCAGAACAACAGCACCCAGGTGCAGCAGATTCAGAATTTCGTCATGCAGGGCGTCGACGCCATCGTGATCGATCCCGGTTCGGCCACCGCTTTGAACGGCGCCATTCAGGAGGCTTCCGACGCGGGCATCCCGTGCATCATCATCAACGACGGGCCGGTCGATTCCAAAGCGGATCGCTGCTATCAGATCAATTTTGACACCGTCGCCCAGATGGGCGCCCTCACCGACTATGTCTGCAAGGCCATCGGCGGCAAGGGCAACATCATCGAGCTGCGCGGCACCGCCGGCAGCCAGTTTGACGCCATCGCGCACAAGGGCGTTCAGGAAGTCCTGAAGAAATACCCCGACGTCAAGGTGGCGGCCGAGGTCTACACCGACTGGACGGGTTCCAAGGCCCAGTCCGAGCTGGCTTCCGTGCTCCCGACCCTGAAGCAGAAGATCGACGGCGTCGTCACGCAGGGGGGCGACTCCTACGCGGCGGTTCAGGCGTTCCAGTCCGCGGGGCTTGACCTGCCGATCATCGGCGGAGACAACCGCGGCTATTTCCTGAAATGGTGGGCGAAAGACGCGCCCAAGGGCTACAACACGATTTCCGTGTCTTCCAACCCGTGGGACGGCGCGACCGGCGTTTACACGGCCGTCGATATTCTGGACGGCAAGGATGTCCCGAAGGAAATGATTCACCCCTACGGCGTTGTGACGGCCGACGATGTTCAGAAATACGCCAATGTAAAGGATGAAGACATCGCCTGCCCGACCTACGACCGCAACTGGGTCAGAGAAAACATTATTAAGAAAAAGTAAAACTCTGTAAGCAACTTTCCGAAACAGGCTGCCGCCTTCCCAGGAGCAGCCTGTTTCGGAATCCAAAGGAGGGTGTTTGTCCATGAGTGAAAGCTCTTTGATCGAGAAGATGGAGTACGCAAGGGATCACGCCGCCGTGGTCGATCTTTCCTATACTCTGGAGGAACGGATGCCGGCGTGGCCCACCCAGGCAAGGTACGGTTCGGTCGTCTATGAATCCTACGAATTCGGGGACCCCGCCATCCATTCCATGATCACCATGTCCGAGCATACGGGGACCCACATCGACGCGCCGCGCCACTTTGTTCCGGGCGGCCGCCCCGTCGACGAGCTGCCGGTCACCACGGTGATGGGCAGGGGGGTCAGGATCGACGCGTCCTTTCTGAAACCGAGAGAGACTCTTTCCCTCGAAAAAGTCCGGGAATTTGAGGCGGAAAACGGGGAAGTGAAGCGGGGCGACATCATTTTGCTCCGTTTTGGCTGGGATGAGAAATACGCCCTGCAGCCGCACTGCGCGGGATTTCTGAAGGACTGGCCCGGCCTGAGCGGGGAGGCGGCAGAGTACTTTCTCGGCAAAAAAGCAGCGGCGGTCGGCTGCGATACGCTTTCCCTGGATGCCTTCGGGGATGCATCCAACGTCTGCCACCACACGCTGCTCGGGCATGGCATCCCGATCATCGAAAATATCTGCAATTTATCAAAGCTTCCGGCCTTTTCCTATGTGGTGGGGCTGCCCAACAAATTCAAGGGGGGATCCGGTTCGCCAATCCGCTTGGTCGCGTTTGTTGAGAAATAGAGAAGGAGACGTGTGGGCGTGCAACGACAGGAAAATCAAAAGCCATACTTGGAACTGAAAAACATCGATAAAATTTTCGGTACGACCAAAGCCCTGTCCGACATGAACTTTGAGATTTATGCAGGCGAAGTCGTCGGGCTGGTGGGGCCGAACGGCGCGGGAAAATCCACGCTGATGAAGGTGATTACCGGCGTGCTGCCCCCGACCCGCGGCTCCATTTCCGTGCAGGGAAACGAGATGGCGAGATACACCACGAAGGAAGCCAAAGAAGCCGGAATCTCCTGCGCTTATCAGGACTTGTCACTCTGCACGAACCTGACCGTGTACGAAAATTTTGCGATGCTGAACATGCCGCACGGTTTGTGGACAAAACCGGGCTGGCGCAAGCAGAAAAAAGAAGAGGCCAGACAGCTTCTGGAGCGCTATTTCCCCAACAGCCGCATCGACGTCATGAAACCGGTGGACACGCTTACCCTGGCCGAGCGGCAGATGGTGGAGATCTGCAAGACCCTGATGGCCGCTGGCGGGCTGAAGGTGCTGGTTCTGGATGAGCCGACCTCCGCGCTTTCCACCGACCGTGCGGAGCAGCTCCACCATGTGGTGCGGGAGCTCAGCGAAAAGGGGATCGCCGTCATCTACATCTCCCATAAGCTGGATGAGATCAAGGTCGTCAGCGACCGCATCGTGATGATGCGGAACGGCAAAAAAAGCGGGGAGTGCGACCCGAACGACATCACCGCCGACGAGCTTGTCAAAATGATGGGCGGCGAGGCCCGCAAAAGGGACGCAGGGCAGCAGGAGGCGGAGGACGACGCCCGCGAAAAGGTCGTAGAGGTGGACGGCCTTACCGCAAAGCACCTGCACGACGTCAGCATGTATCTCCGAAAAGGGGAGATCCTGGGAATTTCCGGCCTGGCCGGTTCCGGGCAGACCGATCTGCTGAACATCATTTTCAACGCGAAAAAGAAGAATTATCACGGGAAGGTGCGGGTCAGCGGCTCGGTCTCCTATGTCAGCGGCGACCGCGCGAAGGAAGGGGTTTTCCCGCTGTGGAGCATCCTCGACAACGTGCTGGTCGCGAACCTGAAGCAGGTGCGGTCCGGTCTGCTTCTGGACCGAAAAAAATCCGAAGAGCTGGCGCAGCACTGGTACGATAAGCTGAAATTCCGGGCCGAAGGCATCCACAGCCCGATCATGTCCCTGAGCGGCGGCAACCAGCAGAAAGCGCTGATTGCGCGCGGCATCGCCTCGGGCGCGGACATCATCATCCTGAACGACCCCACCGCCGGCGTGGATATCGAGACGAAACAGGAGATCTACAGCCTTCTGGCGGAAGCCAAGGCGGCCGGGAAGTCCATCATCCTGTACAGCACGGAAGACGCGGAAATGGAAATCTGCGACCGCGCGTACATCCTGCACGAGGGGGTCATCACCGACCAGCTTTCCGGCCCGGATATCACGGTGGCCAACATCGTGCAGGCGTCCTTCCGGGAAGTGGAGAAAGAAAAGAAGCGGGAGGAGGCGAAGCCCTCCCGAGTCAGAAGCGTCCTGAGCTCCAGAATGTTCCTGCCGATCGCGACCATGCTTCTCATGATCTTCGTCAACGCCTTCGTCAACCCGAAGGTCCTGTCCTACGGCAGCATGAGAATGTTGCTCGGCTCCGCCGTGCCGCTGGTTTTCGCCGGCCTGGGGCAGATGTTCATCGTGGTGGCCGGCGATATCGATATGGGGAACGGTTATTCCATCGGCCTTGTCAACGTGCTGGTGGCGGTCGTGCTCACGGGCAGCCCCGTGGCCGGCGTGATCAGCCTGATCCTGTTTATCGCGGCATATGTCCTGATGGGCGCGCTGATCCATCTGCGCAGCATCCCCGCCATTGTGGTGACGCTGGGCGCCCAGTTCATCTGGCTCGGGATCGCGCTGGTTCTGGCGCCGACGCCGGGCGGGTTCTGCCCCGAGTGGATCACCGCGATCTACCGGTTCAAAGTCGCTTTTCTCCCCATGCCCGCCGTGATCTGCGTTTTGGCGGCGGCGGCCTGCTACTTTATCCTTTACCGCTCGAAATACGGAATGATCCTGCGCGGGATCGGCAACAATCCGGCGGCGGTGGAGCGCTCCGGCTGGTCGTATCTCGCCGCTAAAATGACGAACTACGGCGCTTCCGCCGTGATGGTCGTTCTGGCGGGGGTCTCCTTCACCGCGATCTGTCTCGGCGCGGATGCGAACAGCGCGGCCGCGTACTGCATGATGAGCATCGCCGTCGTGATCCTGGGCGGCTGCGAGATGGCCGGCGGCGTCGTGGAGCCTATCGGCGTTGTGGCCGGCGGCATCGCGATGTCGCTCATCACCTCTCTGCTGACGTTCGTCAAGGTGGGGTCGAATTACCAGACTGCCGTCATGGGCCTGATCCTGATCCTTGTTCTGGCAGTCAAGCTGTTTGCCAACAAAAGGAAGGGGGCGCAGGCCGCATGAAGGCGTTTGTTCAGAAACACAGTTTTGTCTGGCCCATTCTCGGCTCTCTGCTGATCTGGGTATTCATCGGGCTCGTGTCCGGCCAGTTCGGCGTGGGGACGTTTTTCTCGGCGGCCAAGCTTGCCACGTTCTCTTTGCTGCTGGGCCTTGCGCAGATGATCGTCGTGACGAGCGGCGACGGAGCGATCGACCTTTCCCAGATTTATATTCTGACGCTGAGCGCGTATGTCTCGTGCAACCTGATGGGCACGAATATTTTCCTCGGACTGCTGGCGGCCGTCGCCGTCGGCATGCTCTGCGGCCTTGCGAACGGCTGCATCGACGTGTTCCTCCACATTCCGGCCATGATCACGACGTTGGCGTCGGGGTATATCATCTTCACCGTCATCCTGATCCTGGCGCCCCATATGAAGACGCTTCCGAATTCCGATTTCGTGTCCTTCATCAACAAAAATCTGGGCGGGTTTTCCATGCTCACCGTGATCGCGATCGTGGTCGCGGCCCTGCTTGCCGTTCTGCTCTATCGGACGCAGTACGGGAAACAGCTTCACGCGGTGGGCCAAAACCGGATCGCGTCCGGCTATTCGGGGATCGCCGTGGGCCGGGTCGTGATCATCGCCTTTGTGCTGGCCGGCGGTATTTCCGGCCTTGCCGGGGCCCTGTGCGGCGCTTTCATCGGCGGCGCGTTCCAGGATATGGGCTCCACTTATTTTCTTCCTTCCATCGCCGCGGCGTTTGTCGGCGGCACGGCGGCGGCCGGCGGAAAGTCCAGCGTGCTGGGGGTCTGCTTCGGCGCCCTGATGATGTCTTTCATGACGACCTTTCTGAACGCCGCCAACCTTTCCCCGGGGATGCAGAAGCTGATCTTGGGCGCATTCCTGGTCCTGATTCTGGTCGCGTCGGTTTCGAACGGCGCCAGGAAAAAATAAGACAACTCCTTTTTTGTTGCAGCCGGGTTGATCCGGTTAAATTTCTCCCAAACGTCGGGAAAGCCTCCGTATGCGGATTGATTTCCGCGCGGAGGCTTTTCCATTTCAAATTTAAATTGATTTCCTATCTATTTATGATTTAATTGTAAAAATTTAGATAATTCGATTTTAAAAGAATAGCAGACATAAAATTTTTCTCCGTTTTTTTCGGCAGGCGGCAGAAAATTTTTCCGTCTGTTCCGGCTTTCTGTTTTTCCGCTTTTCATTCGGGGAACATAGTTGGATTTCGGCGGATTTTCGCTACAATGATACTATGCCGTAAAGCAATCCGGCAGGAAAGAAGGAAATAAAGTGGACGAAGAATTGAAAAAGCAGCTCGAATTCATCAATGCAAACCTGAACGTCATCGCATTGAATCAGGTTACGCTGTACTTAACGCTGCAGGACATTCAGAGGCAGCCTCCCAGGCGCAGACGGATGCGCCGCAGGTATGGCGCCATCAAATAAACCAGTGCCCTCCCGGCCGGGAGGGCTTTCATCGTTATATTGACAAAAGCGGAAATTCAGTGTATTTTATAAATCAGGAGTCATATGACTGACGGATGTGGAGAACCACAGGGGAGTATGGCGGAAAAAGCCGACCGTCTGGGCAGAACAGCCTGGCTAGTCGGCCTTTTTTCCATTTGCAGACGAAAGGAAGGGATAGAAACAAGATTTTTTGGCAGGCATTTTTAAGATAACAAAGATGGCAGAGTAGATAATTGTGGGTCATGTGTCCGAGAAACGGGGAGTTGATCTCGGAACGGAAACTTCACGGAGCAAGCCGGCCGGGAAGTTGCCGTACAGTTATCGCATCCCGCTGCTGCATATGGGAGCGGAACCTCCTTTATGTGGCATTGAGTTTTTGCCATAGCAAGGAGGATTTTTTATGTCTAAAAACAATGCTTTCTCCATTTTTACACCGGAATATTGGGCTGCCGCATCTTCCGAGTTCCGGAATCTTCGGTCGCTCGTATTCGCCGGGCTGACCGTCG
>ENA-UOOK01001434-UOOK01001434.1-fermentation-metagenome-genome-assembly--contig:-NODE-1434-length-31418-cov-6.176864_pt1 | contig 31418 bp, 20 predicted proteins | sample MGYA00245777_ERZ724023 | MGnify/ENA primary metagenome ERZ724023 (study PRJEB28704, sample SAMN03018312) | fermentation metagenome | biome: anthropogenic terrestrial biome; feature: soil; material...
GTTAAGGTCGGAGCTAATGTTGGCAGCAAGAACTCGGCCTAACGACTGAATAAAATCAACCTTTTGGGTATGAGTTTTATGTATTACAGAGTCAAGCACTATGCTTATGGCTTGGTGTAGAGGTATCATAAAGTGAATTTGTAGTGGTACTTTGCAAATTTGGTAATAATTGGTGTGATTGGGAAACGATATGCATCAAAATGTTGTTCGTAATTGAGTTGTTTACGCTTTAGGGCTAAATGGTGAACAATCAGTTTTTGTTGAACAAATCTTGGGTTATTAAGTTAATTGGGTATAACTTTGTGCCGATTTACTTTTGGGGGTGCCTTAATACATAGGGCTGAGATCATACCCTTGGAACCTGGTCGGGTAATGCCGACAAGGGAAGGTTGTTAATCTCCTTGTTTTCCTCATTGCGGTTTTGTTTAATTATTAACTGCAAAAAAAATGAAGAAATTTTTTATCGTAGGGCTTATGATGTTGATGACATCATACGGCTTAATGGCTCAATACAGCCTGCGTGGAACTGTATTGAATGAACAGAATGAAGAATTGGTGGGCGCAGTGGTTCGCCTGTCGTCCAAACATGCTGTAACAGGCATAGACGGGAGTTTTGTAATAGAAGATATCAAGGGCGGAATGCAGCGACTGTCTGTGAGCTTTCTGGGGTATGAAACCTACAGAGAGGAGATTTTAGTTGAAGCTGAGCGCCAAATCTCTATTGTCCTTAGTCCCAAAAGCATGATGACCAGTGAGGTTACAGTTTCGGCCCTTCGTGCCAAAAAGACCGATCCTGTTGCATACAGTGAATTGTCGGCCGAAGAGCTTAAGCAGCGTAATTTTGGGCAAGATTTGCCCTATTTGATAAATATGACCCCGGGTTTGGTGGTCAGCTCAGATGCCGGAGCAGGAGTGGGCTATACCTCCATGCGCCTTAGAGGATCCGATATTACCCGAATTAATGTCACGCTTAACGGAATTCCCTTAAATGATTCTGAGTCTCAGAATGTTTTCTGGGTCAATATGCCGGATTTAACTTCTTCGGTAAATCAGATACAAGTTCAGAGGGGAGTGGGAACTTCAACCAATGGTGCGGCTTCTTTCGGGGGCTCTATTAATATTAGTACGCTTAACGGCCTCTCGGGCAATCAGGTTGTTGTAGATAATGCCTACGGCTCATTCAATACCTGGCGCAACACAGTTCAGCTAAGCACAATAGTTCCGGGAGACAAGTTTGCCTTTGATCTCAGGCTGTCGAATATCACAAGTGATGGCTTTATAGATAGGGGATTCTCAGACCTGAAGTCCTTCTATCTTTCAGGGGGATATTACGGAGACAATACTTCTGTGCGCTTTGTGACCTTTTCCGGGAAGGAGCGTAGCTATCAGGCCTGGAACGGGGTTCCAAAAGTTAAACTTGAAAATGATAGCGAAGGAATGCAGAAATTAATAGTTATGGACGGCTGGTCGGATGAAGAAGCGGTCAACCTGCTGAGTTCCGGCGCCAGAACCTTCAATCGTTACCTTTATGATAACCAGACTGATAATTATCAGCAAGACCATTACCAACTGCACTTCTTGCACAGGCCTTCTCACTCGGTGCTTCTAAATGCCGCTTTTCATTATACGCGAGGCCGGGGGTATTACGAGTCGTTTAAATATAACGAGAAATTTTCGAAATATAATTTACCGCTTCCGGCTGAAGTGATAATTGACGGGGAGGCGCGCAGCAGGACAGATCTTATTGCCCGCAAATGGCTGGATAACCATTTCTATGGTGCTACTGCTTCCGGAGTTTATCAATACGGCAAGCTGCATTTGGTGGTCGGCGGCGGATTGAACCGCTATGAGGGCAATCACTTTGGGGATGTGATATGGACTTCGCTTAATGTCGGAATTTCTCCAAATTTCAGATGGTATAATAACGATGGAGTAAAGGACGAGCTCAACTACTTTGCCAAGACAACTTATAGTCTTTTGGGCGGTCTAAGCTTGTATGTTGACTTGCAGGGCAGGCATGTGAAGTATGATATAAAAGGCTTACATGACGACCAGCGGGATTTGACCCGTTCAAGCGCTTTCGATTTTTTCAATCCCAAGTTTGGCCTTAACTGGGAGTTAAGTCCCGGCAAGCGCGCCTTTGCATCAGTGGCAGTGGCTAACAGGGAGCCATCTCGCAGCGACTTCAGAGACGCCGATGAGCAGCTCGCCCCTCAGCCTGAACGCTTGATCGACTATGAGTTCGGCCTGGACTGGTCAGTAGAAAAGTGGGGACTGCAGTTAAACGGCTTCTATATGGATTATAAGGATCAGCTGGTTTTGACAGGCAAGATCAATAATGTAGGAGCTTATATTATGAATAATGTGCCCGAAAGTTACAGGGCAGGTCTTGAGCTTGCCGGCAGGATAAGTATTCTGCCTCGTCTGGCAGCTTCAGCAAATGTTGTGCTTTCGGCAAACAAAATAAAGAACTTCACAGAGTATGTGGATAACTGGGATACAGGTGAACAGGAGATGTTTAATCTTGGAAGCAGCGATATTGCTTTTTCACCCAATGTTACATTTGCCGGCCGCTTAGAAACCGAGCTTAGCGATAATCTTACTGCCATGTTAAATACCCGCCATGTTGGCAGCCAGTATATTGACAATAGTTCAAGCGCAGAGCGACGCTTGGATAGCTATTGGGTAAGCGACCTGCTTGTGCGTTATATAATTAATGCAAAGAGCAACAAAAGGCCATCGATAGAGCTGGGTGCTCAGGTCAACAATCTCTTTGATAAGGATTACCTCTCGAATGCATGGGTCTATAGCTATATATACGATGGGCAGAGAGATGTGTTTGACGGATATTTCCCGCAGGCCGGCATCCATTTTATGGGACAAGTACTGATAAGATTCTAAATATTATCTAATGATGTTGGCAAATTCGCGCCATAAGTTGTCCCCATCAGGTACAGGGGCGATTATCCGCACAGGTTCCTGTTTGACAGGATGAATAAATTGCAAGCTGCGGGCATGGAGCGAAATGCCACCGTCGGGGTTTGAGCGCGGCGATCCATATTTGAGGTCGCCGCGTATCGGACAGCCTATTTTGGCAAGTTGAGCGCGTATCTGATGATGACGCCCGGTTTGCAAGTCTATTTCCAGCAAGTGATAGCGCGAAGAGCTGGAAATCATCTTGTAGCTTAAAACAGCCTCTTTGGCTCCCTTTCGCATTTTTGGAAAGGCATACGACTTATTTTTCTCGCTGTCTTTGAGCATAAAGTGGCGAAGCGTTGCCTCGTCCTCTTCGGGCAGTTCCTGAACTATGGCCCAGTATGTTTTCTTCACCTCTCTATCCTGGAACATCTTGTTGAGTCGCGTCAAAGCCTTTGTTGTTCGTGCAAAAAGCACAATGCCCGTTACCGGCCTGTCCAGCCTGTGAGCAATGCCCAGATAGACATCTCCGGGCTTGTTATATTTTTGTTTGATATACTCTTTTACCTTGTCTGACAAAGGCTCATCGCCGGATGAGTCGCCTTGAACAAGGTCGTGTCCGCTTTTATTCACGGCAATCAGATGATTGTCTTCGTAAAGAATTTCTAAATTCATTCCTGTAATTGCATTGTTTGTGTGAGAGGTCAATTAGTATTGCTCTCGTTCATTGGGGAAATCTCCCGATTTCACATCTTCTATATAATTCTGCACTGCCCCTGTCATCTCTTCAAAAAGATTGTGATAACGTCGCAAAAAGCGTGGAGAAAACTCGTGAGTCATACCAAGCATATCATGGATTACCAGTACTTGTCCGTCAACATACTTGCCGGCTCCTATGCCTATTATTGGTATGCTAAGCTCCCGGGATACGCGTTGACCCAGAAGGGCCGGTATTTTTTCCAGAACAATGCCAAAGGCACCGGCTTCTTGCAGAAGGTGAGCGTCTTCAACAAGCTTGTTGGCCTCGGCTTCCTGTTTGGCTCGGACGGTATAGGTTCCGAATTTGTGAATTGACTGAGGAGTTAAGCCCAGATGACCCATCACGGGTATCCCTGCCGAAAGGATGCGCTTTACTGATTCAATAATTTCCTCGCCACCTTCAATTTTAATACCATCAGCACCCGACTCTTTCATCATGCGTATGGCAGATGCCACTGCCTCTTTGCTGTTGCCCTGGTAGGAACCAAAGGGTAAATCAGCAATTACCATAGCCCTGTTTACGCCACGAACAACCGAGGCAGCGTGATAAATCATCTGATCCAGAGTTATAGGGAGGGTGGTTTCCCATCCTGCCATAACATTGGCAGCAGAGTCGCCAACCAGAATAACATCAAGACCGGCTCTATCGGCAATTTTGGCCATTGAGTAATCGTAAGAAGTAAGCATAGTTATCTTCTCACCCTTCATTTTCATCTCACTTAAGACGTGAGTTGTAATTTTTTTTGGACCCTCTTTTGCTACAGACATGATAATAGTTTTATTGGGCAAAGATAGAGATAAAAAAGAAAGTGCTGTTTATTTGCCTGCACCATTTTGGGGGATGCAGGCAGTGAAAAGCCTTGCAAGTCTTAGGCAGGCACTGCTACAGGCTCTTTAAATTCATGAAGTCTTTCAATTATTGCCCTATGTCGCTGTATGTTCACTTCAAGCAGGTTGAGAGAGGCTATTCTGGTAGCCTTTGTCCAGCCATTATCGAAGGCAAACATGTCGAGGTAATAGTCCATACCCTTTTCCAGATTCGCCATATAGTCATCCCAGCCTTTAAGCTTGCGGCTATCAGGTTCGGACGCACTATCTATTTCTTCTTCAATATAATCCAGATACATGCCCAATTCCTTAATAAAGAGATTGGGGCGATTTGGATGTGTTATCAGATTGCCGCGTCCGTAAATATGTGACAACATTTCGCGAAGTGAAGCTTCTTTTGTAAAATATGCCAGATTGGGGCCGGGGCAAACTGATACGCCGGGGCCTTCCATGCGGGTATCCATACCGTGTGATTTTAGAGTAGCCACCCCTAGGCCGTTGCAGATGCACGATTTTGCAGTTATTTGCTTTAACTCCTTTTTGTACTCTTCGGTACTAAGCTTCTTGTTGTCAAGCTCCTCTATCTTGGCTCTCTGATACTGACGTGATGCTGTGCATATAGGTTTTTCACCAAACTCGGTATTGAGCAGGATGAACTTCTTGGTACAGGGGGCACCCGGTTTTCCGGCCTTAATGCGCTCAAGTTGCTCTACATCGCGCGAAGCACCCTTTATGTTGTTGAAACGAACGCCCACGGGTGACACCTCGCTAAGGAAATAGTCTTCTTCACCGCCTTTCGCTAGTAATTCTATAGTTTCTTTGTCGATGGATACGGCTTCAGGTACCAGCAGGAAAGGTGAGCCCCAGCCAATGCTATCCAGTCCGTATTCTTGAGTAAGGAAAGTGTGTTCTTCGTTAGTGCCAACGCCTCCCTGCGCTGTAAGCCTCATTTCCGGGGCTGCTGTTGGCAGGGTTTTATTTTTCGCTATCAGGGCCTTGGAATAAATTTCGAAAAGCTCTTGACGCAGGGATTCGCGGTTTTTGCTAAACTCCTCCAAAATCGGCCCCATCAGAAAGCCCTGGGTAGCAAAGGCATGGCCGCCACAGTTTAGTCCCGATTCAACGCGAAACTCTGAAATCCATAATCCTTTTTTTGCAAATATCTTTCCCTGAATAATAGCCGAGCGGTAGTCGGACACTTTCAGGGTAAGTTTTTTTCTGAATGAGCCATTACTGTCGGGGTAGAAATCCTCGAATTGCTCTATGTAGCTGTACAGGCGGGCATTCATGCCTGCCGACAGAACAATAGATGAGTTTAGCTCACTTTGAGCAAAGCCTCTGAAGGACGCGTGAGCGTCATTGTACTCGCTTGGCAGAAGCTCGCCGTCCTTGTAATTAGCCTTATCGAGCTTGGTCATTATATTAACGTCGATAGAGCCGGGTTTATAGTGTTCTTCAAGAGTTTCCAGGATAAGCCCGGGCGAAGCGCCGGCAGAAACAGCACTTAGGCGATGCTTAAGTTCTGTAGTGTCAGGCAAAAGTTCAATAAAATTCTGCAGCTCTTCCTTTTTGTGAGCAATAAGTTCTTTAAATTCTTTAATTTTATTGTTTACTATAGTCTGTACGGTGTTAAGGTAAGCTGTGATTCTGGCAGCCCTGTAGTCCTCCATTTTCGTTGTTATTGGGCTAAAGGGGAGCTTGTATTTTTTTGAGTATAGCTCTCGCATACGTTCAGTGAGGATATCATCAACTAATGAAATTGCCGAGGATATTCCCAGATGTGCTAACTTTATCGGAGTATCCATGGTGTAACCAATTCCCATAACGGGAATGTGGAAAGTGTGTAAATGCATAATCTTGTGATTTTATTGTTGTTCTATTAATTTCAGCAGAATACTATTTTTATTTGTTGTGTTAGGCTAACATCTATAATCATAATTGTATCCTGGATGTTGTCAATTGAAGCAAGTAGGCATAATTCCTTATTGCAAAATGATGAGTAATATTTTATATATCAGCAAAAGTAGTTTAATCGAGTACAATGAACTGTTAAAATATGCTATATCTTGCCGTTTGGGATAAAATCGATGCATTTGGGGTGATTGACACGGTGTTTTGCAGATTTTTTGTAGAGAAAGGTTGATAAATTTCTGTCTTTACCCGGCTTTTTGTTGGCTGAATTTCGGCATGTCGCGTATTGACAAACTATTTATTTATTTTTGCACTGTAATCAAGTAGAATACTGAAGTGATATACCCGGATAAATTTGAACAGAAGCTGAATTTCGGCAGGATTCGAGAGTTGCTCGCGGAGCATTGCCTTAGCGGATTGGGGCGTGAATGGATAGATGGCATGAGCTTCTTGACAAATTATGCTAAAGTCAACACTTTGCTGATGCAGACTAAGGAGATGCTCCACATTGAAGATGATGGGGGAGAGCTGCCTGTTTCATATTATATAGATGTTAGGGATGCCTTGAAGAAGGTACGTGTGGAAGGTCTTTTTATGGATGAAGCTGAGCTTTTCGACTTGCGGCGCTCATTGGGCACTATTCGGGAAATCATCCGTTTTATAAAAAGCAAGGATGAAGCTGCTTTCCCTCAGATGCATGCCTTAGTGGCCAATGTAATGGTTTACCCTGCCGTGATTGATAAGATTGATGCCGTTTTGAATAAGCAGGGAAAAATCAAGGACAATGCTAGTCCCGAGCTGGCGCGCATACGCAAGGAGCTAATTAACGCCCAACAAAGTATTTCGCGCAAAATGGCCGCTATTTTGAAGAAAGCGCAGAGTGACGGCCTCGTAGAGGCTGATGTAAGCATTAGCATACGTGACGGTCGTGCCGTAATTCCGGTTCTTTCGGCCAACAAAAGACGACTTCCCGGTATTGTTCATGATGAATCAGCCAGTGGAAAGACCAGCTACATAGAACCTGCAGAAATTGTAGAGATAAACAATGAGCTTCGGGAGCTGGGATATGCCGAGCGGCGCGAATTGAGCCGCATTCTTACTACAGTGTCTTCGTTTATCAGGTCTTATTTGGAAGAGCTGTTATATGCCTACGACTTTTTAGGAATTATTGATTTTATAAGGGCAAAAGCCAAATTCGCCCGACGTATTGAAGCCATAGTTCCGGAGCTGTCGGATAAGCCCTCGTTTAGGTGGATTGAGGCCCGTCATCCCCTGCTCTACTTGCTTCATAAGTCGCAGGGAAAGGTTGTGGTTCCTCTGACGCTTGAGTTTACTGAGGATGACAGAATAGTGCTTATTTCAGGGCCAAATGCCGGCGGCAAATCTGTTTGCCTTCAAACTGTAGGCCTGGTTCAGTATATGCTGCAATGCGGAATACCGGTTCCCGTCAAGGAAGGTTCAAAGATGGGCTTCTATGACAAGATTTTCCTTGATTTGGGCGATGAGCAATCAATAGATAACGACTTGAGCACCTACAGTTCGCACCTTACCAATATGAAGTTCTTTGTGCGCAACGCTGACGCTCGCTCCATGGTTCTGATTGATGAGTTTGGTACCGGTACAGAGCCTGCAATTGGGGGCGCTATTGCCGAAGCTGTGCTTGAGCAGCTGAATAAGCAGGGAGCTTATGGTGTGATTACCACTCACTATACTAATCTGAAGCACTATGCGTCTCAAAGTAAGGGCATCATAAACGGCGCAATGCAGTTTGACACTGCCCATCTTCAGCCTCTTTTTAAATTGGAAGTTGGCTCACCGGGAAGTTCTTTTGCCTTTGAAATAGCCCGTAAAATTGGATTACCCGAGACCATATTGGAGTCGGCTAAGGAAAGACTTGGTGAGGATCATATTAATTTTGACAAGCATTTACGGGAAATTATCAGGGATAAGCGTTATTGGGAGCAGAAACGGCGAGCGGTGCGCGAGCGTGAACGTAAGCTGGAAGGGGTGTCAGAACGCTATGAAAAAGAATTGGAGCAGCTTGCACTTGAGCGTAAGGAGATTTTGGCAAAAGCCAGACAGGAGGCAGCATCCTTATTGGCAGGGGCCAATAAGGAGATAGAGAACACAATTCGTGTGATTAGAGAAACGCAGGCAGATAAAGAGAAGACGAAGATTGCAAGGAAGGATGTTGAGAATTTCAGGGAGCAGCTAATTAATGAAGAATCGCCCGATTCGGACGCCCAGAGCCGCCTGGAGCGCAAGATGGATAAAATCCGAAACCGTAAGAAGGGCGAAAAGAAGGAGAAGTCTAATCCGTCAGAGGCCTTGAAAAATAAAAAAGATTCCGCCACAGAAGAGCCTCTTAGCAACCTTTTGAGTGAAGGCGATATGGTAAAATTGCAGGGGCAGAACACTCCCGGCGAGGTCATGGAGATACGTGGTGATAGTGCTCTTGTGGCCTTTGGCAGCCTTGTAAGTAATGTGAAAATCTCTCGCCTCAGCAGACTAAGCCGAAATGAATATAAAAAAGAAGCACGACGTGAAAGTTCTGTATCTTTAGGCTTGGCTGAACGTATGCGGGAAAAGAGATTGAATTTCAAACCGGATATTGACATTCGGGGCATGAGAGGCGAGGAAGCGATAGAAAAAATCTCGGTACATTTGGATGAGGCGCTGATGTGCGGGGCTAATCAGCTTAAGATTTTACATGGAAAAGGGTCAGGCATATTACGTCAAATGATACGCGACTATTTGAGCACTCTTCCCTTTGTGAGCAAATACGCCGATGAACATGTTCAGTTTGGTGGTTCGGGAATCACTATTGTTGATTTGGATTAGAATTTGTAGCAAAGGTAATATGCTAAAAAGTACTCCTTTATCGCATTATGCGCTAATTCTTCTGTTACTGATTGCAACGGAGAGTTTTCAGACGCTGCTGGCTGTCGGGGCTTATCCCTTTCCCCGGAAAGTAGAGCAGCCTGACGGCTCTGTGCTTACAATACAGTTGCATGGCGATGAGTGGTTTAATTGGATATCCACCAGTGATGGCTATCGCATAAAGAGAAACGACGAAGGAGTGTTTGAATATATGTCGCTTCTGAAGTCAGGGACGAGAGGGCTATCAGGTGTGAAGGCTAATGATGTGGAATTCAGAACTGATAAGGAGAAAGACTTTTTACGAAGCATAAGTCGCGGTTCCGGTCATAGCTCTGAAGAGATTAAATCCATCCGCGGCAAATATGTCGGGCAAAGCTTGAAAAGCGTTGGCAGTGCCAATGTTTTTGCCCCTTCAGGCACGCAGAAGATGCTTGTCATACTGGCTAATTTTAGCAATACCTCAGCCACTTATTCTCAAAAGAATTTCGATGATTTGATGAATCTGGCTGATTACAACGGCACAGGCAGTTTTCGCGACTATTATCTTGAAAACAGTAATGGAGCCCTTGTGATTAATTCTCTTGTAACTCAATGGGTTACCTTGCCCCACGAAAAGGCCTATTACAGTGATGAAAGCAAATGGGGTGAGTTTGCTATGCACGCGGTTGATGCAGCCGCAGCTGCAGGTGTTGATTTCTCCGAGTTTGACAACGATGGCAACGGGATAGTAGAGGGTATTGCAATTATTCATCAGGGTGCAGGTCAGGAGGTTACAGGCAATGAGGATGATATATGGTCTCATTCATGGTTGCTTTCTTCTGCCGGTTACAGTTCGACTCGCCGGAGATTCAACGGTGTTCTTGTTGACAGATACACTGCCCAGGCCGAGACAAGAAATGCTCCAGGCAGTATTAATACCATAGGAGTAATAGCCCATGAATTCGGCCACAATCTTGGTCTTCCCGACTATTATGATACAAATTCTGATGATGATGTTGAATATAGTGGCACGGGGCGCTGGGATTTGATGGCAAGCGGCAGTTATAACGGTTTTCCTTCCGGGGTGTTGCCTTCACATCATAATCCGCTGTCGAAGCATGAGTTGGGATGGATTACGATAGAGGAGCTTACAAGTGCCGGAGAGAAGCAGATAAGGCCTGTTCAGGAGGCTTACACTGCCTACATGATTCCAAGTCCGGTAGAGCATGAATACTTTTTGCTTGAGAACAGGAGGAATAGGGGATTTGATATTTCTTTGCCGGGTGAAGGCATGATAGTCTATCATGTGGATGAACAGCGGATTAGTGAATCGAGGGAGGCTAACACGATTAATGCCACAGAACATCAGGGCTTCTATGTAGTAGCTGCCACGGGCGATGTAAATGCAAGCTCGGCGCCATTTCCGGGTTCTATGGAAATTACAATGCTTAGCGATGATAGCGACCCGGCAATGGTGACATGGACGGGTGAGGCTTTCAACCGAAGCATAAGCGGAATACGTGAGTCAGGAGATATGATAATCTTTGATTATATGGCTCTACAGAACGGAAGTCCCTTATGGGTAAAAGTAGAAGTGGCAGGCAGCGATGCTTTAAACATTAGCTGGGAGCCTCCTTCTGCCGCTTATCCTGTTATGTTAGCCTATAGTGAGAGCGGTATCTTTGGCATCCCTGTTGACGGCTATACTTACAGCCCGGGCGAGACTATTGCCGGAGGCGGCACTGTGCTTTATTTTGGAGATGAAGCCAGCTTCTTTGCGCACTCCGGCCTTTTGAATTCAAGCACTTACTATTACAGTGTATGGAGTTGGAAGGATGGAGGCTGGACATCTGCCATGTTAGGAAATGAAACTACCGAGGCCCTGCCTGTTACTTCCTTCCCGTGGAATGAGGGTTTTGAAGATGGGATGGCCGATTGGCGCCAGTCCTTCTCTATAGGGAGCTATATGTGGAGGACGGCAACTGCCGGCGATTACGGACTGCCTTCAGCAGCCTATGAGGGTGAGAGTCTGGCATATTTTCATGCGCCTGATTATAATCAACGAATTACCGACCTTGTTTCGCCGCCCTTGTCGCTTAGCGAACCCGACGGGTATATCATGGATTTCAGACATTTTCAAGCTGAATGGAGTGGCGACCGGGACAGGATTCAGGTTTTGGCTAAGCCTCTTGCAAGCGAGGACTGGGTTGAGCTTGCCTCTTATGATAACAATACTCCCTTGTGGCTGCTGCGGCGTGTGTTTATTCCCTTTAGCGAAAATGTTCAGATTGCTTTTCGTGGAATAAGTAATTACGGCTACGGGATAGGCATTGACGATATTACTGTTTACGCCGCCCCTTCGGGCAATGAAGGACTAAGTAATGTTTCGTCTGTCGTTTTAGATGCTGCAACCAAGACATCTTTAGGCATATCGTGGCAAGTGCCTGAGGGGACTAAGGTGATGGTTGTAGCAAAAAAAGATAAGATGATTTCTTCCCTGCCTGAGCTTGGAACTCCCTACCTTGCTTCTTCGGAATATGGAGCAGGGGATAGCTTAACCGACGGCTCCTTCGTGGTATATGCGGGCAGTGCTTCATCGCTTGAGCTTACAGGACTGCAACATTCCAGTGACCATCATTTCGCACTCTTCAGTTATAATGATGACTACTTTTACCAAACTGAAGCTCTTAGAGCCGTTTTTGCCACCACCAGGGTCTATCATCCCTTTAAGGTTATGGTTAGTTCTGAGGGTCAGCCGCTTGAGGGTGCAACGGTCATGCTTAATGAAAGCATTATTACCAGCGACCAGAGCGGTATTGCGGAGTTCTCCGTGGCTCATGACACTATTTTCAACGCGGTTTCGGTTTCGGCCAACAACTATGAATGGCAGTGGTTTCGCTTTAAGCCCGATAGCGAGCAGCTAATCGAGGTAGAGCTTGAAGCTCCTACACTTGCAGCTCCCCGTAATATTTCCTTTTCAAAAAACAATAAGGATGTGGCACTTAGCTGGGATGCTGTAATTAACGAGACCTTTGACGCTTATCAGCCTTTTGCCTTAAGTATGCCGGGCTGGAGTATGATTGATAATGATGGGGAAGTAACATACGCTATTTCAGACTTGTACTTTCCAAACGAAAATTATCGCGGAGCATTTATCGTTATAGATCCCTGGTATGAAGGTTTGCTGCAGGCCGATTTTGATTTTTCGCCAAGACGCGGTCGTCAGCTTCTTGCTGCTTTTGCAGCAAGTAGCGGAAGCAACGATGACTGGTTGATTACTCCGGCAATTACAATTTCCGATGGTGATTATTTCAATATTGTAGCACGTTCACTGTCTGATACTTATGGATTGGAAAAAATAAGAGTATTACTTGCCGACCAGTCGGCTTCCACTATAGAGTATGAGCTTTTGTCAGATGGTGATTTGGAGGTTCCGATCGAGTGGAATCTTTACAGTTATGATTTGTCGCAATGGGCGGGTAAGCGCGTTAAGCTTGCCCTTCAATATGTTTCAGAGCAAAGTTTTGCTCTTCTGATTGATTATATATCGGTAGGAGCTAAGACACTTGACTTCCCGACGCTTGCGCCGCTCAAATCGGCGGCTTTCAAAAGCCCTGGTCTTAAGCGTTCTTCGGAAATTAAGGGATATGCAGCTAAAGTTGCTGCGCCTTCCTCGCTCGTAAGAAGCGGCGATATTGTTAGTGGCGGTAGAATTGGATATTCCGTTTGGCTGAATGGCGCTGAAGCAGCGTATCTTGAGGGCTTTGATAAGACTACTGCCAATGTGACTGTCAGTGAATGCTTAAACAACGAAGTTCAGATACAGACAGTTGATATTCTTAGCGGCTCAGCATCAGAGTTGTCAGAGGTTCTTTTATTTGATGCCTGCAATCGCCTGAGCTTTGTTGTTAGGGATCTTCGCAGCGACTTAGCCATTGAAGGTGTCTTGGTAAGCTTAAACGGAGCCGGACTTTTAACTGATGCTAAGGGCGAGCTTAGTTTTAGAGGAGTTGAGCAAGGAATCATTGCCGATTATGAAATTAGCGCCCATGGCTATATTCCCCGAAGAGGAAGCGTAATTGTTGATGATGATATTTTACTTGAAATAGAGTTGGAAGCCGTTGACGATTTCGCTACTTCGGTCAAAGACAAGGATATTTCTACATCGCCCGTTCCTGTTGGTGATGAACTCACAGTTAGTGGTATTTATGGAAAAATAGATCTTGCAATTTTTGATATAAGCGGACGGCTGCAAAAGACTTTAAAGATAGAGGCCTATAATAGTTTCACCTTGCCTTTAGGGGATCTTCAAAGCGGTTTCTATATTATAAGGTTTAAAGTGGGCGGTAAGACCTTCGCACGAAAAATCCTGAGAACCTGACGACTATAGCGCGATATTAGGCCAAAAAGTCGGCCGCCTCATAGAAGATGGTATTGAATATTTGTTCCACCTCTTCAGCATACGGCGATTCGTTATAGGGAAACGGCACTTCATGGCTTCCGGGATAATTAGGTGATATTATCCGATAGTTGCCTTTCAGTGTATTAGCGATAGCTTCAGCCGGAATAACGGAGTCAAAGCTCATGCCTATCGTTTTAATTTGCTCTGTAATTTTGCCTATAGCTTTCTCTCGATTGGCTGTATTGCCCTCGCTGGAGCTCATTAGCCGAAAGCTTTCCCATGCTTTTGGCAAAAGAGGGCTGAGATAGTAGGGCAGAGTTATTAGATTGTTCACCTGGCAGTCACGTTGAAGATAAGAGCTAAGATGCTTAGCGGCAAGCTTGTCCATAATTGACCGCGAGTTGCCGTTCATTTTGTCGATAGTGGCGCCCCCGCAGAAAAGGAATGCCCTTTCACCGGAGAACAGACTGGCGGGATTGGCTATGAGCAGTATTTCTGCCAGGAGCGCACCTATCGAATAAGCAAAAATATTAGTTTGGCTATTTGTTTGAAACAATTCGTGACGGCCTGCTTTAATCAGCCAAACTAATTTCACCAGGTCAAAATATGTCTGTATGCCTGAAATGGGAAACATTTCAGGTGTATATTGCATTCGCAGACTTAAAGCTACATTTACGAAAGTGCTGTTTTCAACACCGCTATTTTTTCGCCGTAAGCCTGATAGTTGATTCATCTCTCTTGGATTGCTCCATTTTTGAGGTGAGCGGTTTATATGAAACGCAATGGGGAAAAGTATAACAGAGCTTCCCGTTAACTTTACAAGCTGATAGGCCCAGGTTAGATATTTATCCCATGAGCGCTCGTTAAGCCCATGAAGCATGATTATCGCCTTGTCATTCTTCTTGCTTTTACCGATACTGCTGAATACGGGATAGCTAAAATTGTAGTTTTCGCCCCTTCCGTCTTCAGAAAGGATGGTCTGCTCCTTTTCTGTAAGTGAAGCACAATTATGTGATGGGGCAAAATCAAAATCACTTTTAAAGCTGCACATGGTGCAATCCACGCCCTCTCCAAAGGCAAAATGTTCGGAAGAGGATTTGAAGTCTTTTTTTAATACCTGATATCTTTCTAAAAGATTCATATAATGATTTTGATAAATGACTTTATGCAAAGTAAGGTTATATTCGCGAAGAGTCTTGAAAAATGGAGTGTTTGGAGCTACTCTGGGGTGAGTGGAATATTGGCAGGGGTGAAAATTGGCAGGCTGGGGTGGATTGATTACGGCAATAATTAATATATCTTTGTCAGGCATTGAAGCAAATGCTAATGAAAAAAAGAAAGCAAAGGCTAATACCCGATTATTTTATTACGAGGCGAAATACAACCATCCAGATTGTATTCACTGCCGTGTTTGCCTTGCTTTTCATTAATATTTACCGTCCTTTTGGTGCAAGTGAGTGGTATGACGTAAAGTGGTGGACCTTTTCCCTGGCATCAAGCGTGCTTGTAGCAGCAGGTATGGTGGTAATTATCATCAGTCGCCTTTCTATGTTCCTTAGAAAGCGCCATCGACCCATTACTGTGGCTTACTATATTTTTATGGTAAGTTCCGAGATTTTTTTCATGGGTGTGGCCTATGCAGGTTTGGAATTAATAGTCCTTGGCGACGTTAGACCCTTCCCCTTGCTTTTGTATATGGCCGTTCAGAACACTTCGCTTATTTTGCTAATCCCCTATTCGATTAGTCTGCTTTTCTTCGCCTGGCGCGAGAAGAAGGTTACTCTGGAAGCTCTTGTGAGGCAGGTCAGAAACAGGCAGCAGTTTATTCCCTTTAAGGATGAAAATGGAGTCTTGCGTTTGACTCTGAAATCCAGCGATCTTATCTATCTTCAGGCAAGCGATAATTATGTAGATATATTTTTCCAGTCGGGTGATAAGATTAGGTCATATTTGCTTCGCAATTCTCTGAAGCAATTGGAGCTCAATCTGGAAGGTATGCCCTTACTAAGGTGTCACCGCTCGTATATGGTTAATGTTCATAGAGTGAAAATTTTGAAACGTGACAGGGGGCAGTTCAAGCTCTGGCTTGATGAAGAGGGCAAAATACAAATCCCCGTGTCGCGCAGCTACGCAGACTCTGTTATGAAGGCCTTTGAAAACATTATGAGCACGGAATAATTGTTATTTCACAATCAGATAATTAGCTTGTTTTAAACCCCCAAAGGCGATGTCATTCCGAGCTTTGCGAGGAATCTAATTGTTTTTAGCGGACAATAGTGTAAATTTATCAGAGCTGTTGCAGCGTCAGGCTCAATATAGGTATATTTGGCGCTATATATTAATAATTTCACCATGGCTGTAATAATTGGAAAAATCAACAGATTAAAAGTGCTGAGAGTGGTGTCGATAGGGGCATATCTGGATGGGGACACTATCGGCGACCTGCTTTTGCCAAACCGCTATATGCCCGAGGGGACTAAGGAGGGCGATGAAATAGATGTCTTTGTTTATCTCGATTCCGAGGATAGACTTATTGCAACGACCGAGACTCCCTATGCCATGGTTGGCGAATTTGCTCTGCTGAAAGTGGTGGCAGTAAGCAATTTCGGGGCTTTTCTGGATTGGGGACTTATGAAGGATTTGCTGGTACCCTTTAGAGAGCAGAAAGAAAAGATGGAACGCGGACGCTACTATATCGTTTATGTTTATTTTGACGATGAGACGGGACGCATTGCTGCATCTGCCAAAATAGAGAAGTATCTGGATAACGTATCCCCGAATTACAAGCAGGGTGATGAGGTTGATTTGCTTATTGTGTCCAAAACGGATTTGGGTTATAAGGCCATAATTAATGGCCTTCACACGGGTCTGCTTTATCATAATCAGCTGTTTAAACTGGTGGCAATCGGAGATAAGATGAAGGGCTATATTTCCAAAGTGCGCGAAGATGATAAGATCGATCTTCTGCTGGAGAAGCCCGGCTACGAAAAGATGGATGATTTATCGGAAAGCGTCCTGAATATTCTCAAAAAGAATAAGGGAGCTATGAATGTTAACGACAAGAGTGCTCCTGAGCTGATTGAGGACTTGTTTGGGATGAGCAAGAAGAACTTCAAGAAGGCTATTGGTGCCTTATACAAAAAGCGTATTATCGAGCTTGACGACAAGGGAATCAGACTGCTTAAAGATGTTGATTAGCAGCGACTCGCCTCGATGCTTAGTAGCCCTCAATAGGCGTCTGGGTTCATTTATATTTTGATAGATTTTTTTTTCTGGATAAAACCACTATATTGTCGAACTGTAAAACTTTAACAAGCTCAGAAAATGACAGTACAAAGAGAAGTTGTTGAATTGGAATACATCCTCAACACGTCACCGGGAATTCTGTATAACAGGCTTAGCACGGCCAGTGGCCTAAGCGAGTGGTTTGCCGATGATGTTATTGTGGATGGTAAGATTTTTGTGTTAAAGTGGGAAGGAAGTGAACAAAAAGTGGAACAGTCTTTGAGAAAAGACAATAAAATGGTGCGTTATACCTGGGTGGAAGATGAGGATTTGGAAGGAGTATGGTTTGAGTTTCATATTAATGTGGATGATTTAACAGGTGATGTAGCATTAATTATAATTGACCATGTTGAGCCCGGGGATAAGGAAGATATGATTGATATCTGGAATCGTCAGATCGAAACATTAAAGAGAGGGCTGGGTTCCATTTGAAATTAGCTTATTATTTGATTTGTAATCGTTAAATTTGCACCCGGGACATTATAATGTATGCCGGGTGTTTTTATTTGTTACAGTTACTTAGCTGCTATACATATCAACTGCTCCTTGTTAGTATTTTTTGAGACTTATGAAGAAGCTGCATTTATTCATCTTTAGGAGCTATACAGGCCCCTTGATTATGACTTTTTTCATTGCCATGTTTATCCTGGTGATGCAGTTTCTGTGGCGCTATGTGGATGATTTGGTGGGAAAGGGGCTGGAGTTGTCGGTGCTACTTGAGCTTTTGTTTTATGCCTCATTGCAGGTTGTTCCAATGGCTTTGCCACTGGCAATTTTGCTCGCGGCTCTGATGACTTTTGGCAACCTGGGAGAAAATTATGAGCTGACTGCCTTGAAATCAGCCGGTATTTCCCTGCCTCGAATAATGATGCCACTTATAATTCTTACAGTAATAATTTCCGGTTTGGCCTACGCCTTCTCCAATAATGTTTTGCCCGTAGCTAATCTGAAACTTGTTTCTATACTGCACGGGATTCGTGAAACACGCTTAGAACTTGATATTAAAGAAGGAGTCTTTTATCAGGGGGTTGACGATTTTAGCATCAAGGTTGAAGAAAAAGACAGAGAAACCAATATGTTGAGGGAAGTGATGATTTATGATCATCGCGACAGACAGGCTGCCAATAGTAATGTTACTCTTGCCGATTCGGGAAAGTTGCAAGTCTCTACCGACAAAAAACATCTCTTATTAACTCTCTATGATGGAGTTAGATATGATGAGCGTATGATGCCTATACAGCCCGGCGGCGAAAAACGACATAGGGAGTCTTCGATGTATCGCACTGACGAGTTTGGCGAACAGATTGGCATTATCCAGTTGCAGGGATTCGATTTCTCCAAATCCGATGAGAATATGTTTAAGGGAGGTGATAGGATGAAAAATCTCACCCAGCTTCAGCACGACCTTGACTCGATTCGTAATGAAAGGGAGATCCTGGTCAGCACTATTGAAGAGCGTTCTTCCCAGGTTCATTTTTCGAGGATGAGAGAGCCGCGTGAGGAGCGACTGGCAGCCATCGACAGTGCCACAAGTGTAAATGCCGACTCTTTGTTTTTAAAATTTGATAATAGCCGTAAGCAGATGGTTATTCAAAATGCTATCCGTTCTGCGCGTGATCATAAAGGAATAATTGACGACCAGATGAGGTTTGTTGAACAGGAAGATGCACGCATACGACGCCATCAGATGGAAATTCACCGCAAGTTTACCTTGTCCTTTGCCTGCCTTATTTTCTTCTTTATCGGGGCTCCTCTTGGTGCTATTATTCGAAAGGGAGGAATAGGCATGCCTGTGGTAATATCAATTTTCTTCTTTGTGATCTACTATATTATCGATACCATGGGTGGAAAGTTTGCACGTGAGGGAGTATGGGAGGTTTATCAGGGAATGTGGCTTTCGTCTGTTGTTTTACTGCCTGTGGGTATCTTCCTGACTTATAAATCAGCTACAGATTCGGCTCTTTTAAATTCTGATGCTTACTATTCTTATCTTCGCAAGATTAAAGATTGGTTTTATGCAAAAGTGCTAAAGAAGAAATCATAGTTGAAAATACTTTGTTTATATTAAGATTTATAATTACATAGAAATGTCATTAACTAAAGAGTTTGAGTTGAATAGTATCGACGAAGCCATTGAAGCTATTCGTAATGGCGAATTGACTATAGTTGTCGATGATGAAGATCGTGAGAATGAGGGCGACTTTATTGCAGCGGCTGAACTTATCACGCCCGAAAAGGTCAATTTTATGGCTACACACGGCCGCGGACTTATTTGTGCACCGATTATTGAAAAACGCTGTGAAGAATTGGAACTTGAGTTAATGGTAGGTAAGAATACTTCACTGCACGAGACGCCCTTTACTGTATCTGTAGATTTGATAGGGGATGGTTGCTCCACAGGCATTTCTGCTTCCGACAGAGCCAAGACGCTATTGGCGCTCGCTAATCCTGATACCAAACCCGAAGACCTTGGGCGACCCGGTCATATATTCCCTTTAAAAGCCAAAGAAAAGGGAGTCCTTAGACGCTCGGGGCACACTGAAGCGGCTGTTGACCTGGCACGTTTGGCGGGCTTGAACCCGGTTGGCGTGCTGGTTGAGATTATGAACGAAGACGGCACAATGGCAAGGATGCCTGAGCTGATGGAAATAGCCAAAAAATTTGAGCTTAAGATAATTACTATAAAGGATTTGATAGCCTACCGCCTGAGGCAGGAAAGCCTGATAGAACGGGGTGAGGAAGTTCAACTTCCTACTGTTTACGGTGATTTCAGGCTTATACCATTTAAGCAAAAATCCAATGGGATGGAACACATGGCATTAATTAAGGGCAAATGGGAAGCCGGTGAGCCTGTGCTTGTGCGTGTTCATTCGAGTTGTGCCACAGGTGACATATTCGGCTCCTTGCGTTGTGAATGTGGAGAGCAGTTGCACAAGGCTATGGAGACTATCGAAAAGGAAGGCAAAGGTGTTATTGTATATATGAATCAAGAAGGACGCGGCATAGGCCTAATGAGCAAGATAGCGGCATACAAGCTTCAAGAGGAGGGACTCGACACGGTTGATGCTAACGTTGAACTGGGTTTTAAGGCTGATGAGCGCGACTACGGAGTAGGAGCACAGATACTTCGTGAGCTTGGTGTGTCAAAGATGCGTTTGATGACCAATAACCCGGTTAAGCGTATCGGTCTTGAAGGTTATGGCCTTGAAATAAGCGAAATTGTAGCCATCGAAATCAAGCCAAATCCTCATAACGCGTTTTATATGCACACGAAGAAAAATCGTATGGGGCACAATCTTCATGTTTTTAAATATAAAGAATAGGCAGACTGTATAATTAGCCATGTTTTGTGTTTTAGCCTATTTGATATTTCACTTTTGAGAGGCTTATTTCATAAATTTATATACCTTGGTAATAAATTTATCTTACTTTAGTTCTCATCAATAAAGGAAATAATTGATATGACTGATCTTTCAACATATTACATGGGATTGCCGGTTCACTCCCCAATTGTGGCTGCAAGCAGCGCATTGACTGGTAACCTGGCGCAGATTATTGAGTTGGAAAAAAACGGCGCCGGAGCCGTTGTCCTGAAATCTCTTTTCGAGGAGGAAATAGTGGTTGAGCTGGATAGGCGCATGAATAAAATGCATGCCGAAAATTATATCTATCCTGAGACTATAGAATTTTATGAGGATAGGGACGTGGATGATATCCTGACCGGATATTTGAAGCTGATTTTTGAAGCAAAGAAAAATCTTGATATACCTGTAATTGCCAGTATTAACTGCGTTACTTCTGGTAATTGGCACTATTTCGCCAAGTATATTCAGGAGGCCGGAGCCGACGGCCTGGAGCTTAATATATTTACGCTTCCGGCCGATATTGCCACTCCCGGAAAGGATTATGAAGAGGCTGCGCTTAAAATAGTAAAGGATACAATGGCCGAGGTCTTTATCCCCCTTAGTGTAAAAATTAGCCCCTACTATTCCGGGCTGGCAAATATGATTTCACAATTTGATCAGCTTGGAGTGAAAGGAGTGGCTTTATTTAACCGCTACTTTAGCCCCGATTTTGATATGGATGAACTCCTTATGAAACCCGGACCTATCTATAGCGATGAAGGAGATTATCTTAACTCCTTGCGCTGGATTGCTTTATTATCGGGCAAAGTAGGATGCGACCTTTATGCTACCAATGGCATCCATGAGGGGCTGACTGTCGCCAAGATGATAGCAGCCGGTGCCCAGGGCGTGCAGGTGGCTTCGTCTCTCTACAAAAACGGCATTGCTCATATCTCTACTTTAAACCGCCAGCTTGCCGAGTGGATGGAGAAAAAGGAGTTTGGAGGCCTTGAGCAACTTAGAGGAATCTTGAGCCATAATAATATGGAAAATCCCGCCGGATTGTTGCGCGTGCAGTTTATGCGTCATTTTGCTGGAAAATAGTAGCGTGACGATTTGTCATACTTTGCTGTCAGTTATTGCTTTCAATAATGCCAATATTTCCATTTTCCAGGCTGTTTTGCTAATGGCACAACCTTTGTTTGTTTTCTGTCGTGTTAATTGAATATCATTACAAAACAGTATAAAACAGAATACAAAATGGGAAAAATAATTGGAATTGACTTGGGTACCACAAACTCTTGCGTTTCGGTGATGGAAGGTAACGAGGCTGTTGTAATACCTAATAGTGAAGGAAAAAGGACAACACCTTCTATTGTTGCTTTTGTTGAGAATGGGGAACGTAAGGTTGGCGATCCTGCAAAACGTCAGGCCATTACTAATCCGGAGAAAACGATTTATTCTATCAAACGCTTTATGGGAACGATGTTTAACGACATCCCCAACGAGGTGTCACGGATTCCATATAAGGTTGTAAAAGGTGATAATAACACACCCCGGGTTCAGATTGACGACCGTCAATACTCGCCCCAGGAGATTTCGGCTATGATACTTCAAAAGATGAAGAAAACAGCTGAAGACTATCTCGGACAAGAGGTTAACGAAGCGGTTATTACCGTTCCTGCCTATTTTAATGATGCTCAGCGTCAGGCTACCAAAGAAGCCGGCGAAATTGCCGGATTGAAAGTAAGCCGTATTATCAATGAGCCTACTGCTGCATCTTTAGCCTATGGTCTGGATAAGAAAGACCGTGATATGAAGGTTGCTGTATTTGACCTTGGTGGCGGTACTTTTGATATCTCAATACTTGAGCTTGGTGATGGTGTGTTTGAGGTGAAATCTACAAATGGAGACACCCACCTGGGAGGCGACGACTTTGATGATGTTATCATTAACTGGTTGGCCGAGGATTTTAAAAAGGATGAAGGTCTGGATTTGCGCAAAGACCCTATGGCTTTGCAACGCCTGAAAGATGCCGCCGAAAAAGCGAAAATCGAGCTTTCAAGCAGCACCAGCACCGAGATCAACCTGCCATATATAATGCCTGTTGACGGAATGCCCAAGCACCTTGTCAAGACTTTGAGCAGAGCACAGTTTGAACAGCTCTCCGATAAGTTGATTCGTCGTGCTCTTGAGCCTTGTAAGCTTGCTTTGAAAGATGCCGGTATGACAGCTTCTGATATTGATGAAGTGATTTTGGTAGGTGGTTCTACACGTATCCCCGCTATCCAGAAGATAGTAGAAGATTTCTTTGGCAAAAAGCCGTCTAAGGGTGTAAACCCGGATGAGGTAGTGGCCCTTGGAGCTGCAATCCAGGGTGGTGTATTGACGGGTGAAGTTAAGGACGTGTTGTTGCTCGACGTTACTCCGCTTTCATTGGGTATCGAAACTATGGGTGGCGTTATGACCAGACTTATTGAGTCAAACACAACTATTCCTACTAAAAAGTCGGAAACCTTTACCACAGCATCAGACAATCAGCCATCTGTAGAAATTCATGTTCTGCAAGGTGAGCGCCCAATGGCTAAGGATAACAAAACTATTGGACGTTTCCACCTGGATAGCATCCCGCCTGCACCACGCGGCATACCACAAATCGAAGTTACTTTTGATATCGATGCCAACGGAATTTTGCATGTTAAGGCTAAGGATAAAGGCACTGGTAAGGAGCAAAGCATACGGATTGAAGCCTCTTCAGGTCTTTCGGATGCTGAAATTAAGAGGATGAAGGAGGAAGCTACAGCTAATGCAGAAGCCGACAAACAGGCCAAAGAGCGTATTGATAAGCTGAATTCGGCTGATAGCCTGGTATTCCAGACTGAAAAACAGCTCAAGGAGTTTGGTGATAAGATTCCGGCCGACAAAAAGGCGCCTATCGAAGCTGCACTTGAAAAGCTTAAAGCTGCCCACAAGGCCGAAGACCTTGCAGGAATTGATGCTGCTACCAATGAGCTTAACACAGTGTTCCAGGCTGCATCGCAGGATATGTACAATGCAAGTCAGGCACAAGACGGGGCTCAGGCCGACGCGGGACAAGCAACTTCGGGCAACGGAAGCAGTGATGAAGTAACCGACGTTGATTTTGAAGAAGTAAAGTAAAAGTCAAAATAAGGATTAACAAGCAAATGAAAACCGCTGTAAACATTTAGTTTACAGCGGTTTTTTTTATGTGCTTTTTATAACTTATGACTTTTGTGACAGCAAAATCTGAATCCAAACAATTTGAATCTTGCTTTAGCCCTCCATCAATTTGCGCCTATATTCCTCAAGATTATCCTGAACGGCTTTGGCGGGCGCAGGCTCTTGTATATCGGTATATTTTGACATTTCCTCATGTATAATTTGGGCTACAATATATCTGGCCATCCTTTTATCGTCGGCAGGTATAAGGTACCAGGGCGCATGTGGGCTTGATGTGTTATTTATGGCTTTCTGATAACAAAGCTGATAATCGTCCCACAGTTCTCTTTCCGAAATATCACTTGGAGTGAATTTCCATATTTTCTCTTTCTTATCCAAACGCCGCAACAGCCGCCTGCGCTGTTCTTCCTTACTTAAATGCAAAAAGAATTTAAAGATGATAGTGCCATTTTGACTAATATGTTTTTCGAAATTATTAATTTGGTCGTAACGCTGCTCCCAAAAGCCTTCCGGTATATCCTCTACTTTTTGTATGCCCGGAATTCTTTCATTAAGCAGAAATTGTTGATTGACACGCGTTACCAGTAGATTTTCGTAATGGCTCCTGTTGAAAATCGAATACTTGCCTTTTTCGGGAAGAGCCAGGTAGTGACGCCAAAGATAGTCATGTTGCAACTCTCTGTGCGATGGGGTCTTAAAGCTGTGAACGACTACTCCGCGCGGGTTGAAATGGCTGAACACTTCCCTTATCAGACTGTCTTTTCCTGAAGTATCCATGCCTTGCAAACACACCAGAACTCCATACCTGTTATGTGCATACAGGGTGTCCTGCATCTTACTGAGCTTTTTGCCCACCTCATTCAGTGCTTTTTTCTTTTCCTCCTTGTCGGCCTCTTCTTCCAGCCGGGTAGGTACTTTGTTAAGTTGTACGGGTTCTTTAACAATAAATGATTGAGGATTTATTTTTTGCATAGCATGAAAATTTATTAAGTCTTTATAGATCAAGATAAGAATTTGTCCTTAAATATTCAATATCTCCCCCTGATATACGCTAAACTTTAAAAAACGACTTAGTTTATGGATTTCTCACTTTGTTAGAAATGATAATCAGATACTTAGGACGTTTAAAACCACCTAAGCAGTCCTTGTCTGTCCATAGTTGAAAAAGCTGTAGAATTAATTTGCTATATTTGTTTTGTGCGGTAGCATCCGGGCTTAGTTTACTTATGGTCATGTGCTTGTTTTTTTGTTAATTAGATAACTATATGAATACATTTTCCAACATAAAAGAACTTGTTGCCACTCTTAGCCGGGAGGTCAACTTGTTGTCGGAAATGTTCAAGAAAAGGAAATCGATAAAGAATTTCCAATATGATTATGCACTTGATTTGGTTGACAATAATGATAAGCGTATTAAGTATCTGTTAGACAGAGAAGTTATTCGTCAAAATGGAAACAATCTTGAAATAGATGATTTGTTTTTGCAGTTTTTTGAACAGATTTTGAATGCCAATGAGGAAGTAAACACTTCATACATCAACGAGAATATCGAAAAAATCAAACAAAATATTGATTATTTCCTCAATGAAAATAATGAACAACGCAAGTATAATTATCTGCGCGAAATAAAAAAAACGCTTCGCAATGTGGGCAACATTACACTCCGGAATGTAGTAGATTTGAAGAGAAATATTGACAATACTTTCAAAAACGAGCCAAATTATAAAAACAAAATAGCGAAACTTAACAATCTCGATAATAAAAGAAAAGATATTATCAGACTGATTGAACATACTGAACTATTATTGTCAAACGACTCAATCACCTTTTTCAAATCGGCAACTGATGAAGAACTAAAAAGAATAATAGTTCAACTTAAAATTCAGTTGCAAAAATGCACACACAATCTTATTGAAATTGAAAAACAAATCATTGATTTTCTTAATCAAATACAATATCAGAATACTGTAATTGAAAAATTGCGACAAATAAAGTACTTAAAAGATCAATTTACTCTTGAGACTTCAACAGATTTCAAAGCAGTTATAAATAATAATAATGCCGTTGTGTTTGAGCCAAATCCCAGCTATCCGCTGAAACTTTCCTTGGAATTTTTACACTCAGATGAAGGAGTTTATGCGAGCATCTTGAAAATTTCAAAGCAAATGCAATCAGCCGTGAAAACATCTTTAACTCTTGCTGATAAACTTCCGGAAGAATATTTAAAAACTCAAACAGAGGAGGAAATACAAATTAATCTCGAAGAGGTAAAAAATGGTTTTGTCGCTTCAAGTTACAATTTGCTCGATTTTGTTTCTGTCTATCAATACCCTAAAGATGTCTCTTTTGAAGAGCTTGTCAATATATATTGTCAACTTGTATCGCAGTTTGAAGCTCTTTTTGAGATAAGCGATAAATATCAGGAAAAAGAGAATATGGAATTTGCCACTATTTATCCGAAATGAAATGAAAGTACCCGCACAAACAGCCGAGATATTTAAAATCCTAAGCAAAGGGCAGTTTATCAACTCAAATAGCCCGGATAAGAGAATTGCCGATCTATATAGAATCATTGAAGAGGAACAGAATTTCGAAAAATTATATGACTATTTTTTGATGATTAATTTTGTTTTGGAAAAAGGAAACGAATACTATTATTTTAGTCGCCCTGAAACAAAAACCGACCTTGAAAAAAAGATTGAAGCAGCTTTCAAATGGATTGATATTGTTGATTTTTTGAAAACCTTTCGTAATGATTTCGGCTCCGGCGTGAGATTTTCTGCCTCTGATATTTTAGTCCAAATGAAAACGGATGCAGATTTAGAAACAAAACTTGAAGGGCTAAGAAAGTATGCCGACAAGAATACACACCAGGAGATTATCGAACGCATATTGAAAATATTGGCAGACGATTCTTTTATTGAGATGGAGAACCCAATAACACAGCAATATAAAGTATTGGCTTCGTTCAATTATTTAGAGCAATTGATATTAACAATAAATATCCCTGATGAGGTGAAGAATGAGATACCTGAATAAAATTATTTTCCTTAATTCAGCCGACAAATCATTGCCTTACGCTGAAGTAAATCTTGACGGCAATACTCACTTTATTGGCACTCAAGGTGTTGGAAAAAGCACTTTGTTGCGAGCCATTCTGTTTTTCTATAATGCGAATAAGCAGAAACTTGGGATACCGCGAGAAAAGAAAACTTTTGATGAGTATTATTTCCCTTATCCAAACTCATATATTGTTTACGAAGTAAAAACTGAGAATGGAGCCTTTTGTGTGTTGGCATTGAAATCACAAGGAAGAGTGGTTTTCCGCTTTTTCGAGGCGGAGTACAAACAGTCCTTTTTTATTGATAATGATGGGAATGTTTTTGAGACTTGGGATAAAATCCGCGATAATCTGGGCCGTATTAATTCCACCAAAAAGATCGATAGTTATGAAGAATATCGCAATATTTTGTACGGAAATAATAAAGGATTATCAAATGAGTTTCGTAAATATGCTTTACTCGAAAGCCGTCAGTATCAGAATATACCAAGTACAATTACCAATGTTTTTCTAAATACAAAATTGGATGCGGAATTTGTAAAAGAAACTATTATCAAATCATTAAATGAAGACGATATAAAAATAGATTTGGAGACTTATAAGTCGCATTTACGTGACTTTGAGACTGAATTGAACGACATCCAAATATGGACAAATAAAAATAAAAGTGGCCAAAGCAATGTTGAAAATCAAGCAGAGAAAGTATCTAAATTCCATTCTGCCCTGAAGTATTTGGAGAAGAACAAAAAAGAGTTAGCATCTCAGCTGGGATGGGCTTTGAATAATCTTAAGGAAAAGCAGCCGCAGATACAGGAGCGACTGAGAACTGATGAGCTTAAGAAGAAAAATTCGGAGGAAAGACTCAAAGATTTGGATAGAACCTTTGAGAAGAAAAGGGACGAAATTCAAAAACAGATAGGGATTTTTACTGACAAACTCAAAACGATAAAAAGCAAAAAGGAAGAGTACCAGATATTGAATATCATCGAGATTATTAAGCGTGTATCTATAAAGGATACCCTGGAAATAGAGAAATCAAACCTTAGTAAAGAAAAAGACATTTTGACTTCTGAATTTATTGAAATTCAGCAACGATACGAGGCTTTACTGAAACAGTATGATAACCAATTCAAAGAATTTGAGAATTCAAAACTAAAGGAAAAGAATACCGCTAAATCTCATTTTGTAGATTTTAAAGATGAAATTTCAAAACAGTATGACGCTATTGCTGAGAGTATTAGAACTCGGCATGAAGCAGAACTGGAGTTGGCACAATCGCTTGTAAAAGAGATTGAAAACTCTATCAGCCTTCAAAAAATCAGCAATGCCGGGGTGAAAAACAAACGCTTTTTTGAAAGGGAAATTGAGGCTTGCCAAAAGGAAATTTCGGACTTAAAAACAAGAATTGTAAATGCTGACAACGCGATAATTCAGGCAAAAAAGGAGCAAAAAAATCTTGAGAGAGAAGGACAACTTGAAGAAACCGCGATTAAGGCCGAAAGTGAAAGGAAAATTGAAAAAGAAACGGAGAAGCAATCAAAATTAAAATCTCAAATCGCGGATATTGATTTTAAAATTGAGAATAGCAAGGATTCGCTTTATGGCTGGCTCAATGTGGAGATGCCGGATTGGCAAAATAGTATTGGACAGGTAATTGACGATAAGCTTTTGTTTCGGCAAGGTTTAAATCCACAAAAGACAAACGAGGATGCTCCCAATTTTTACGGAATTAGTATTGATTTGCAGGAAGTAGATAAAGAGGTAAAAACTATTTCTGATTACGAACAAGATAAGAATGTTTTAAAGGAACAAATTACAGAAATTCAAAAATCTATTTCCGCATTGAATGCTAATACGGATAAAGAATTGGAAAATTTGAAGATAAAGTTTTATAAAAAAATCAGAGAGCAAAAAGACAAAGTTTCCGAAAGTGAATATGTTAAAAATCAGAGTGATAATAAGTTAAAGGCAAAGGGTCTTGAACTAACAGAATGGGTAAACAAGGCTAAATCTGAAAAGGAAAAGGTCTTACAAAATATCGACAATGAGATAAACCGCTTATCTGAAGAAAAGATAAAAGGCGAGGAGAAGCTTGAACTTGTCAAGAAACACATTGACAAACAACTTAAAATCAAGCAAAAAGAAAAAGAAGCAAAAATCAAATCTGAAGAGCTTAAGTTTAAAGGGTTATCTGATGAGATAAGCTTACAAATAAAGGATTTCCAGCTAAAGATTGCAGTCAAAATTGATGATGCCAAGCAACAACAGAAGGTGGATTTAAACGAGAAAGGTGCCAATACCAAACGAATTTCTGAAATCGATTTACAAATGACGGAGATTGACAAGGAGCTTTCGTTTATTGAAAATAATCGCGATAAAGTGGCGGAATACAACAAGGATAAACGAGAGTTGTTTGACCACGAGGCTGAGTTTAAAAACCGGAAATCTAATAATGAAAATTTGCTAGAGACAGAAAAAAAGAAGTACGAACAGCAAAAATCAAAATTGATTCAGGAAATTGGCATTTATAATGCACAAATTGAGACAGTCACTAAAGCTTTAGCTGCTATTGATGACGACTTTAACGCTTTTGTAACTTTCAAAAATTCGGAAATTTTTAGCTCTCTCGAAAATTTCGTTAATGCTTATTCTGAGGAAAATAAAAGTGAAATAAGAGTATCTGAATTGATTAATCAAATCAATCAGGCTCATTATGAAAGTAAAGACCGGTTGACGGATTTGCAAGAGGCTGTAAATAGATTTGTCGGATATTTTCAAGAAAAAAACTTATTCAATTTTAAGACTAAATTCATTTCCCGGGATGATTATTTCGACTTTGCCGATAATTTGAAAGAATTTATTGAAAACAATAAAATTCTTGAATATAAAAAAAGGGTCGAAGAACGTTTTGCTCATATCATTCAACGGATTGGTAAAGAAACCAACGAGCTAATTTCAAAAGAAGGAGAAATCAGTCAGGTAGTCAACGAAATAAACAAAGATTTTGAATTAAGAAACTTTGTCGGGGCCATTAAAAAAATGGAACTGCGTACGGAAAGTTCCTCTAACACCATCTTCCAGTTGCTTTCTGAGATTAGGAAATTCAACGCCGAGAATATTTTTGAACTGGGTTCGACAAATTTGTTTTCATCGATAGGGCAAGAGAATAAAAATGAAAAGGCTATTTCGTACCTCAGACAGTTAAGTAAAGAAATGACAAATTCGGGCTTAAAACAGGTTTTACTTTCAGACTCCTTTGAGTTACAATTTAAAATTGTTGAAAACGACAATGATACCGGGTGGGTGGAAAAGCTCACTAACGTTGGCTCGGAAGGTACGGATACTCTTGTGAAAGCGATGATTAATATAATGTTGCTCAACGTATTCAAGGAACGTTCAACACGCAAAAGCAAAATAGATTTTTCGCTGCACTGTATGATGGATGAAATAGGCAAGTTACACCCCAACAACGTAAAAGGTATTTTGAAGTTTGCTAACGATAGGAATATACTGCTAATCAACTCTTCTCCAACGTCGTACAATGCCTCCGATTATAAATATACCTACATTTTGCTCAAAGACAGTAAGAACAAAACTACGGTGAAAAGATTAGTGGCTAAAAAATGACAAAAATTCCTTTACATATTGCCGAGAAATTATTGTTATTATGTCGGGGCGAAATCATTCCGGCAAGTTCGGCAAAACACGCCGTAATCGATGAATTCGTTGATGAAAATATTGTGCAACGCACGGGGCGTGTCCAAAAAAGCCTGTCTGTTTTGAATAACGATAGCTTGGAAGTGTATCTGCAAAATAAATTTGGAATTAATGACCTGGCAAAATACGTCGAGACATTAAAACAAACAGACTTCAAGCGAACTGATTTGACAGAGGTGTCAAGTAATTCAAAACTAAAAAAAGTCCGTACCTTCAAAGGCTTTTTGGTCAATAATTATTTGCCAATTCAAGCTCTTATAAATCAGAAGAGTATTCTTATCAAGCCGGAAATAGGAACATTCACCTTTATTTCTGATTTTGAAAGTTTTGAAATTCCTGATGATATTACAATTGTGGGCATTGAAAATCCTGAAAACTTCAGATGTATAGAAAAGCAAAAATATCTGTTTGAGGATATAAAACCATTATTTGTTTCTCGTTATCCGCAAAATCAGAGCAAAGATTTGATCAAGTGGTTGCAAGCCATTCCAAATTCCTACCTGCATTTTGGAGATTTCGATTTTGCCGGTATTAGTATTTATCTTAATGAATTTAAAAGGTACCTCGGAAATAAAGCTGCTTTTTTTATTCCCGGTGATACTGAGGAATTAATGGAGCGATATGGAAATCGGAAATTATATGATAATCAAAAAGCAAATTTCAACATCAACAAAATTGAGGAAATCAAACTAAAGCATTTGATATCAATAATTCATCGGTATAAACGCGGACTGGAGCAGGAAGTTTTTATTAAAAGAAAACATAACTGAAAACGACTACAGTATTGCAGTGAGTAGCTATGTGGACCAGGAAAACACAAGCGAAGAAGTGGATGTTGAAGAACTTAAGGCCCAAATTGCCGAAATCGTAATACGCCAAAAATAAACTTCGCACGGCTACTGCTGCAATTGTAGCAGACTTGGAAGGAGGTACAATATGAAAGAAGAACAAAAAGGAGAAATAATCCTTTATCAAGCAGATAACGGAACTACTAAAATTGAAGTTCGGCTCGAAAATGAAAATGTTTGGTTAACTCAGGCTTAATTAGTTGAGTTGTACCAATCGAGTAAATCCAATATCAGTGAGCATATTAAGCATATTTTCGAAGAAGGCGAATTGTCGGAAAATTCAGTTG
>ENA-UOOK01001435-UOOK01001435.1-fermentation-metagenome-genome-assembly--contig:-NODE-1435-length-31410-cov-37.204880_pt1 | contig 31410 bp, 24 predicted proteins | sample MGYA00245777_ERZ724023 | MGnify/ENA primary metagenome ERZ724023 (study PRJEB28704, sample SAMN03018312) | fermentation metagenome | biome: anthropogenic terrestrial biome; feature: soil...
ATGCTACTATCTATCCAGCTATTGATACTTTCATTACTGATTTCCTAAGAATGGGATTGCAGAACCGTACCTTTACTTTAGGACAGAATGGCAGTTGGGTACCTCAGGCTTTGAATTTAATCAAGTCTAAACTTGATGCCGGCAAGAATTATTCTTATACTTCAACTGAAATCTCTATTGCTTCCTCCTTGAATGATGAACAATTAGATACGCTTAAGCAGATGGCTAAGGAAATCAAAGAAACACTTTAAAGTATTGCTTTTATTTAAAAATGCTTTCTTTGCCTTAAGTCGATAGCTATACTATTTATGAAGGGTCAGAATTTTTAATTAAATATATGATTAATTTTAATATACTTACCGGGTTCAGCGAAGTAACGCCTGATTTTTCTAATCCAAATTTTATCGCTGATCTTATTCTTTGCTCGGTTTTTATTATTTTGTTTACTGTCTTTGTGGCCATTAGGATCAACCGTTTATTTATTTGGCTGTTCTATGGAATAATAGATGCTCTCTTTATCATATCCTTCTGCTTTGGACTTGAAGGGCTTGCCTTAACTTCCTTGATCTTGTTAGCATCCGGAACGATTGTCTTTGTCTTCATTAATTCTGGTGTCGTGAGGAAGTATGTTGCTAAGCCTCTGAAATCCGGTAAGACCTTTAAAGCTTCATCTACTGATTCTTTCGATAAAGAGAAACTGATTGAGAATGTCTGCATGGCTGTTAATTGGTTAAGTGCCAATAAAGTGGGTGCCTTGATTACCTTTGAAAGAAACACTCCTTTGAATGACTTTATGAAGAGCGGGACAATCATTAATTGCCCATTCACTCCTGAATTAGTTGAAACTATCTTCTATGAAGGAACCCGATTACATGATGGTGCTATCATTGTCAAAAACGATACTATCGTTGCTGCTGCTGTTTATTATCCCCCGTCCACTAAGACAGTAGTTGGAAAATTTGGTGCTAGACATCGTGCCGCTTTAGGAATTTCTGAGATTACCGATAGTATTACGATTGTTGTCTCAGAAGAGACTGGTAGAATCTCTATCGCTCATGCTGGCATGCTTGATAATGTGAAGACTGATGAATTTGATAAAGTCTTCCGTAATCAGATTGCTAGCTAATCCTAAATTATTTATTGAAATTAAGCCTTCCCTAGTGAAGGCTTTTTATATATAAATCTCTTTTTTAAAGCGAAAATTGCGGACCTTAGATTACCAATTTCGCAAAAGAAAGCGGTATCATTTGATAATGTTCAGGTGTTAAATATGTTTACTGATTTTTATAAATAAGGAAAATTTACCCAAGGCAAAGCACTTTTTAAATAATTAGCTTGTCAAAAAATCTTTTTTGCTTTTTAAAACCTTATTGTTTTGTTGACATTCACTTTCTTATGATAAAGCGTTGCAAAATTGAAAGGATACTGTTATGAAAAGAAGAAAAAGCAAGAAATACCCATTAGTGGTAGCTCTCAGTCTTTTAGTATCAGGGACGATGGCTCTGTCTAGCTGTGAAGGCGTAACTTCGAAAGATAGTTCTACTACTTCTGAAGAAAGCACTGCTGATCAAACTTCGACATCGGCTGCACCGGTAGTACCTGAAGTCACTGTCAGTGAGAACACTGAAGTCACTTGGGGAAGTGAAGTCGATACGACTTCCTTCTTTACTATCAAGGTCGGTGATGCGACTCAAACGGTCACCACTGGCATGGTCACTGGTATTGTTAATACCAAAGTTGAAGGCACTTATCCTTTAACTTTCAGTGCCACTGTTGAAGGCACTGTTTTAACTGCTTCCTGCAATGTCGTGGTTATTCCTAAAGTTTAGATTACCTATCCTTATACTCAGTCACCGGTTTCTTACAGCTCTGGCTTGAACATTGATACGGTTGTCTCTTGTTTCCAGCTTTCAGTCGATGATGTTAATGTTGATATTAATCCTACCTGGATCACTGGTGAAATCGGAACCGATTATGGAACCTATCCTTTCACTTTGAATGCTCCGGTTGGCAATAAGGTCTATAAAGGGACTGTAAATCTTATCTATACTCCTTATTTTTCTTATCTTTATTCTTCCTATTCTGAGACTAGCCCTTTAGAAATCACTCAAGGCACTACTACTTCTGCTGATTTTGATTTCACCTCTTTATATCATGTGGGAGTGGCCTCATCATCTTATGGCTTCTACACCCATATTGTTGATGCTGATAAATCCAGCTCCAGTGATGCAACTGGCGTCATCTTAGCTCACTTTGATTATTCTAAGGTTGATTTCAATACTCCTGGCATCTATGAAGTGGATGCTACCGCTGCTACTGAAGTCTCTAGTGATGAAGTCTATAAGTCCTATATTAAGATTGTCAGCGATTTATCAATCACAGCTACTAGCGAAGAAAATAATTGGTGCTTAGTCGGAGATGAAACCTTTGATTATCACTCTTTATTCACTATCACCTCTTCTTTAACCGTTATTGATAAGAGTAACCTTATTTATGATATCGGAGATTTAGATATCAATAAGGCCGGCCAGTATCTGATTAAGGTCACTTATGGAACTATTTCCTGTTCGGTAGTAATGACCGTTATTGATCCTAGCTTCTTTGGCACTTACAGTTTTGCCGATATTAAGGGAACCACTTATCAGTGCACCTACACTTTCAGTAGTGATGGAAAAGCTATCATTAAGTGGAAGACCAAGCCTACTTATCCTGAAAATACTATTACTGGTAAGATGGCTTTCGCTTCTGATGGTATTGGTGTTATTTCAGGCGCCAATGATAACTGGAATTTCAAGATGCAGTTTGATATCAAAGAAGGCTGCATTGTCAGACATTTAGCTTCTACTTATGCTTTGTCTTATAGCTACATCTATAGCTATCTTCAGTTCTTCTTCAAAGATGGTGGCGAGTATACCTATCAGACTATCTATGAGGATTCTTCCAATACTTCCAAGGTTGCTCTAGACATTATCGTTGTCGATAAAGGCGGAGAGACCCAGTATTGGGGCGTCTACCGTACTTACGCTAGCTATGTTTGGTATGTCCAGGGTATTGATCAAGGTCTTGAACCGACTTTTGATATTACTATGAAGACTGGTACTGTTACCTATCCTTCAGTTGGAGACTTCACTTATAGCTTAACGGTAGCTTCTGGCAAGATCACTGCTTTAAAGCACACTAACTTTGTAGCTGAGGATGTCGCTCCTACTGATGATGCTAAGATCTCCGGTATTAAGTTTACTAACGCCGATGATGCTGATAAGAATCTTACCTTTACCATTTATTCAGTAGCTGGCGGTGACAAGTATTCAGTTGCCGGAAATGATTTAGCTTACGGCACATCTATCGGCGGAACCTCCTTTGTGGTTTCCTATGACAACGCTACTGTTACTCTAGTGGTCTTTGATGGAACTGCTAATTCTTCTAAACAGCTACAGTTAGGTATGAAGACTATTGTCATTGATAGAGCTACCTCTACTTATACTTCTACTGAGGCTAGTGATGATTCTGAAATCGGTGGTATCTACTTTGGCGATGATATCAACATTTCTATCTTTGGCAAATACGCCTATGTCAGAACTAACGTAAAGACTGCTTTCGGTTTCTTTGGAACAATCACTAAAGGCGATGATGGTATTTATACCATTGCCTTTGATGAATCGACTAAGAGCTACTTAACTAAGATGACTTTCAAGCCTCTTTCTAACGGCAACGAAATTCAGTTCATCTACTCTGATTACTCCTATTCTGATTTTGAAGGAGTTAAGACTTATTACAGTGAAGGAATCAAGGGCAATTGCTACATTAAGGGCAATAACTCCAGTATTTCCACTTCCGCTGCTGAATCTTTGACTAATGATGATTTAAAGTCTTTATTCACTATCACTAAGAAGAATGATGATGGCACAGTTGAAGAGGTTGCTGCAGCTGACTATACCGTTACCACTAATACCGAAATCAATGGTGCTGGCATCTATACTGTCACAGCTTCTTACTTCTATAAGGGTGAAACCTATTATTCAACTGTTGCTTTATCAGTCATCGCTAATCCTTTAGAGGGTGCTGATATTGTCGGTACTTACCAGGGATTCTGGAGTTATGGACCTGCCGGTATGTATCACTTTGAAATCACTGAAGAAGGCTACATCATCTTCTATAAGACCACTTCAACTTCTGCTTCTTATGCCTGCTATCTCTTCCCTACTAGCACTGAAAATACTTATACCTATACTCAGGCTGGCTATACGGGCACTATCACCTATAAGGATGGAGCTATTTATGGCACTACCCATAAAGGTGATTATCAGACCTCAATGTTAACAGCCTGCCGTGCTGATAAGCCTTCTGATGTTACTTGCTACGGCTCGACAACTGGTTCTGGCTACAATCAGGCTATGCTGATTGTTAACAACACTACTAGCAAGGCTTACTATCACACCTTCTGGTATAGCGGTGAAGTGGTTGCCGTTGAAGACACGGATGTCACTGATTTACCTGATTTATCTGGAGCTACCACTAAGCAGCACTTTGATATTTATCAGGGTGAAGAAGCCGAAGATAATCTCATTGCTGAATTCAGATACTATACCCTCAAGTCTTCTTATGGAACTTCTGCTATTGCTGAATCCAGTGATGCCTATAAGGGTAGCTTTGTCGATGGCGAGAACAACTACCTTGATCTTGATGGCTATTCTGGAGCCACTTATCTTTCTACTTCTTATAGTTATTCTTATGGCCAGAATGACCGAGTTGTTCTTTCTGATACCGCAACTGGTGAAGCTAAGTACTACTTTGATATTGATTCTGAGAAAGACAAAGCTAAGCTTTTAACAGTTGGCGATGTCACTAGCGATTTAGCTGGAAAGACTTATACCACCTATGTCGAATATGCTTCTCAGTATCGTTTCCCAGTTACTCTTACCTTTGATGCTTATGGCTTTGCTTGCTTCTCTGGAAAAGCCTTTGGCAGTGAAAAGCTCTATTTAAGCTACAAGATGGATGGCGACAACGTCATTGTTTACTCTAACTTTGTCCATGGCTCTAAGCTTACTTTCACTAAGGAAGCTACAGGTCTTTACATCTATCGAGGAGTATCAGATGTCTACATTACAACAGCACTTGCCTTTACTACTGGTCTTTCTTTAAGTGAAGTGACTGCTGACTAAGGAGAAAAAAGACAATGAAAAAATCTAAATCAATTTTTGCTACTGTTCTCTCTCTTGTTCTATTAGCATCCTGCGGAGCGAAAACATCTTCCTCCTCTTCTTCTTCGCCGGCAGTTTCTAGTTCCACTCCCACTTCATCCACGAGTGAAAGTACTTCTACCGAGAAGACTACTGGTGAAATCAATGCTGACTTTAATGAAGCTTTTATGAAGATTAAGAAGGGTTCTACTTTCTATCTCCATAGAAATATTGCCTATGTTAATTCTAAGGGCGTTATTTCCGGCTATACCGACAGTTACTACAAAACTACTGAGGATTCCTCCTACATCTATAGTGTTCCTCTTAATTCTGATCACGGCGATCCTATTTATCCTCGTGCCACTTGCTTATATGAGAAAGCCGCAAAATATGATGGAGTCGAATATCCGACTACTTGCTATATGAGTGTAGTTCAGCCGGATGGCTCAGTTGTTGAGGGCGCAATTGCTGGTAACTATGATACTATTTACACTTATCCTTTTGATGTTGTTTCAGCCGGTGACTTCTATGTCGATGAGAAGAACAAGACGGCTAGTCTTTATTACCTTTATGATATGTATTGCTTTGTTGGTTCTATTGACCCTTATCTTAGTTATTCTAAGATTGGTTTCTCCACTGTCGACTTTACCTGGGATCCGGAGACTAAGACTATTGAGACTATGCATATGGTTGGAACTTATTCCTCTTCCTCTGAAAATGATATCTACACTCTTGATGTTGACTTCGAAGACATGGAAGATAAATGGTATTCCACCTGTGATGGTGTGGCTGATGCTGACTTAGATACGGCTATTGCTAACACTGTCACTGACTTAGCTTCCAATAACCTTACTCTCAATATGAAGGCCACCAACAATGCTGAAGGCAAAATCTTCAAAGACTTTAATGCCTTACGTGAAGTCGATGACGTCCTTATCAATACTGATGCTTACACTGATCAGTATGGTAATTATAAGCAGGGGATGGTTAAAGGCAATAACGGCTGGATTGCTGTAACTCAGCCTGAGGATGCCAATGTTATCCCTGTTGTTGGTTCCTCCTCTATTGCTTTTTCTGAGGTTGCTGTCAATTTCTCTAAGGTCTCTTCTAAGCTTTTCACTAAGGGCGATACTAAAGATGGCATCACTTACTACAACATGAAGAATAAAGGCAATCTTTGGAATAAGAGCATCTATGCTGCTTTTGATTTAGGATATGATTCCTATTTCAACTCTGCCTCTGCTAGTATCTCTAACCTTTCTTTGAAGGTTAAGGATTCTAAGCTGATTGGCTGGGATACCACTGTCGCTTATAGCGGCGATGGCGTTACCTATACTCTCTCCTATACCTTAGATAGCATTGGAACTACCGCCATTGATGCTACTAGAAAAGCTTCTATCAAGAAGGAAACTACCTTTGCTTATGCTCTTGATAAGCTTGATTCTAGAAACTTCCGTATGACTTATAAGGACGGCACTTATGTCGATATTAACGACACTAATGCTATTTCCTACAAGAAAGATGGAAGCATTGACTACTATCTTGGCTGGGAACCAAAGAGTGCTACTGTAACTACAACTGGTTATGTCTATAAGTACACAGCTAAGGCTGATGGCACCTATGCTAAGGCTAAAGCTAAGACTACTACCTTCGTTAACCTTGGAATGTTCTTACGTACTCCTAATAATTTCCCGACTATCGCCCTCTATAACAATAACGAACATACTATCTCTGAGGACTTAAAGACCACTACGATTGTTTCTGCTACTGCGAAAAACGCTAGCACCGAAACTTATGATGATAATGGTTACTTTGCTTCCGTTAAGACTAACTTAGGAACCTTCACTTTCTCTAATTATGATACGATTGCTGCTATTGTGCTTCCTACAGTTGCTTAATGCTAGAGCAATCTAAATGGGGTGCCGAATAAATCGGCACCCTTTTCTTTTAGTTTGTTTCTAAGGAACGTCTCTTTAGGTTATTAATTTACTCTTTTCTTAATGTTAGCTTTATCAAGCAAATAACTTCTTGGTTAGATGTAAGATAGGTGATTTTTTGAAGTTAATTAAAATGAGGCTGTTTATGTTACAATAATGGCACTATTCAGATAGGAGGAATATTTAATGCCTACACCGCATAATGAAGCTAAGGTTAATGATTTTGCCAAGACGGTTTTAATGCCGGGAGATCCTGTAAGAGCTAAGTTTATTGCTGAGCATTTCTTAAAGGATGTTAAGCAGGTTAATGCTGTTAGAAATATGTTTGGCTATACTGGCACTTACAATGGTAAGAGAGTCTCGGTTATGGGTTCTGGTATGGGTATGCCTTCTATTGGTATCTATGCTTATGAGCTTTATAATTTCTATAACGTTGATCGTATCATCAGAATCGGTTCTGCTGGCAGTATGGTCAAGGAATTGAATCTTTTTGATATGGTTATTTCTTCCGGCGCTTCCACTAATTCCAATTGGGCTAGCCAATACTGTCTTCCTTCCGGCACTTATAGCGCCATTGCTGATTTTGGAGTTTTGACTCAGGCGGTTGAATCGGCTAAGAGCCATAAATACAACTTCAAAGTCGGACAGGTTTTCTCTTCTGATAATTTCTACAATGATACTCCTGAGAAGTGGAAGAAATGGGCTTCTATGGGTTGCCTTTGCGTTGAGATGGAAGCTTATGCTTTATATTGCATTGCTGCCGAAGCCCATAAAGAGGCTTTAGCTATTCTTACTATCTCTGATTCCATGATCTCTCATCAGGAAACCACTCATGAACAGCGAGTTGAGTCTTTCACTAATATGATCAAGGTTGCTCTCGATTGCATTAAAGAATAGTTTCTTATGATTCCAGCTCTAGTTATCACTGCCTTTGTCTTAATTTTCCTTTTCCTTCTTGTAGGCTTTTTCTATGGTGAAATTAGGGATTTCTTTGAAAAGCATTATTATAAAAGAAAAGTCTATAAGGTGTTACATTATTATGCAGAGGAGAATGATCAGCTTTTAATCAACAATGTTGTTATCTATCTTCCTGGAGATGATGAGAATCATCCCACAAAGATTGATCATGTGCTTCTTGCTGATAAATATGTCTATGTCATTGATGACTACTATGCTAAAGGCGGACTATATGGAAACCTTTCTGATCCTTATCTTTTCTTAAAGAACTATAAAGGCAAGATTATTAAAGTACCTAATGCCGTCAGTCAGAACTTCCATAAGGTAATGAGCCTTGAAGAAGCCTTGTCAGTCAATTATTCGGATAAGCTTTTAGTATCCGTGGTAGTCTTTAACAATTCTTTGATAGTACCTAAAGGTATTGCTAGGAAGAACCAGGATTCCTGGTTCTTGCCGGTAAAGGATCTAGAGAAGACTATTAAGACGGCTGAAAAAGATGATGTTCCTCCTATTCATCATGATAAGAGTGAGAAGCTAGTTCACATGCTTTTAGATAGATCCAATAAGACTAAAGAGCTGATTGGTAAAAGCACGAAGTCCAACAAAAATAAAATTGAGGAATAACACATGAAAAAAGTGACACTGCCAGTAAAGGGAATGTATTGTTCACATTGCTCTAAGGCAGTCACTATGGCTTTTAACGAGAAAGGCATCACGGCCTCAGTTGATTTAAGCCATAACTGTGTTAGCTTCACTTATGATGAGACTAAAATCAGTCTAGAATCGTTAAAGAGAGTTGTTAAAAGAGCTGGATATGATTTAGTTATTGATAGTAAACCTAAATTTGATTGGTCTTATGTCACTTTAGGTGTCTCCATACCAGTTCTTCTCTTTTCTATTTTTGGGATGATCTATAAAGCTGGTGTTCATAACAGCTTTTTTGAATTCTTCGGAAACGATGTTTCCTTCTTGATAGTTGCTTCTATCGCCGTGATATTTTTAGGAACACCGTTTATTATCAGAGCTATCAAAGGTTTGAAATATAAGAATGTTGGGATGGACTTTCTGATTGCCCTTTCGGCATTAGTCAGTTATGTTCTTTCTTTGTATTGCTTGGCTAGGAATATTCAAAACGGTATCTCACCTTTAACTATGTCGATGGATTCTAAATACTTAATGACATACTTCGATTCTACTACCATGGTTTTATCCATTATCACCATCGGTCATTTCCTTATTGATTCAGTTAAAAGAAGAGCTGATAAGCATTACAAGAAAGCTACCTTAGAGACTCCTAAGCTTGCTAGAAGAATCATCTCAGAAGCTAAGACTGAAGAAATCGATCCGGATTTCTTAGATGTCGGCGATAAAGTCATTGTCCTATCGGGAGAAACTCTTCCGACCGATGGCAAGATTTATCAAGGACACGGGTTTATCGATGAAGCGGCTCTTACTGGTGAAAGCCGTCCTCGTTATGTGACTGAAAATGATTTAGTCTATGGTGGAACGGTTTTAAGTCAGGGGCCTTTAGTTATTGAGGTTACTAAGATTGCCTTGGATTCCTTCTATTCTTCTATCATCAATGAAAGCTATGTGCTTGATCAGAAGAAAGGAAAGCTCAGCAGGATTTCGGATAAGGTCGCTTCTATTTTTACTCCTGCTATCATCCTAGTGGCGATTATGGCTTTCTTTATCTGCTTCTATGGCTTAAATCTTTCAGTAGAGATTTCTTTAGTAAGAGCTGCCTCAGTCTTGTGTGTTGCCTGTCCCTGCGCTTTTGGTTTAGCTGTTCCGATATCAGCGATGTCAGGATTTGACTGTGCCATGTCAAACGGGGTCTTGTTTAAGACCGGCGATATGTTTGAAAAGGTCAGTACTATTAAGGCTGTGGTCTTTGATAAGACTGGAACTTTATCTACTGGACATCTTGTTATTTCGGCTAGAGTGGGAGAAGATGGCTATCTGCCTTTAGTTAAAGGCATGGAAATGAATTCTAATCATCCTTTGTCAAAATCCATCATTGAAAGTCTTCCTAATGTCACGGCTATGAAACTCAATGATGTCAATGAAGTCCCGGGATTTGGATTGACATATAAGGAGTTTGTCTTAGGAAGCGAAAAAACTTCTTTAGGAAAAGGGTTGAATGTTTCGATGCAGGAGTTTATTAAGAAGCATGAATCTTCTTCTTTGGTTTTCCTTTCTAATGCTGATACGATTCTTTTGATCATTGCCTTAGATGATGGCTTAGTTCCTGATGCTAAGCAGACTATTGAAGCCTTGAAGAAGAAAGGCATCAAGAGCTATATGCTGACTGGGGATAGGAAGACCTATGCTTTAAAAGTCGCGGGTGAGTTAGGAATCAATGAGGAATGCATCTATAGTGAGGCTACTCCTTCTGATAAAGCTAAGATTTTGGCTGATATCAGAAAGAAAGAAGGGGTAATCTGTTATGTCGGTGATGGTATCAATGATACCTTAGCCTTAAAAGAAAGCGATATGTCTTTTGCTTCGTATAAAGGAAGTGAGATAGCTTCTTCTAGTGCTGATGGAGTCCTCTTAAAGCCAGAACTGATGACTATCTATTATGCTTTACTGGTTTCCAAGAAGACTTATATCAACATCATTGAGAATTTCGTTTGGGCGATTGTTTACAACCTTTCTATGATACCTTTGACTATCATGGGAATTCTTCCTATGTCTTTCTGTGGACTGGTGATGATTGTGTCTAACCTCACTTTGACTATCAATAGTCTTAGAATAAAGTTCTATAAACCCAATAAGGAGGGATTATGAAAATTATTAAAGTAAACGATATGATGTGCAAGATGTGTGTCATGCATTTAGAAGAAGCTTTAAAAAAGGCCGGAATCCAAGGCAGTGTTTCTCTTGATAACAAGATAGTTAAAGTCGATGATCAGGATGTCAAAAAAGCCATGGACGTTATTAGCAAAGCTGGCTATACTCCAACTATTTAATTTATCTTTAGTTATAAGTACAAAACAATAGTAATCTTTTAGCTTACAGGTTAAAATAATCCCATGCAGGTAAATCTATGACAAGTAAAGAATTAGACAGCAAAATCAAGGAACGAAGGAAGAGAGTTTATACCAAAGATATTTGGTTCAATCTTTTGCTTTTGGTTCCGCCGACTATTGCTTTGATTGCTTTAGTGATGTTTGCTTTTAGCACCTATTCAATATCATTGTTTCTAATCTACTTTATTCTTCCGATGTTTTATACAGTAGAAAAGCGTATAAGGTTTACTGTCTCTGGGATTGGAAAACCCGATTTCAATTATGCTGATGGCTATAAAGCCTTCTTTGTTGGTTCCCAAGGCGGAATCTTTGGTGTGATTTCCTCGATTCTTCAGGGAATCATCTTAGCGATATTGTTCTATTTGATATTCCAGACTTTCTTCCCCTATATCTGCTCTTGCTATCCTGATGCTTTAGAGGTTTACAACGAGTTCAACAGTATGTGGAACAGTAATTCCTATACTTCCACTGATTGCTATAACTATTTATTGACTAATGGCTATGCCTTGACTGGACCTCTTGTTATTCTCTTTGGAATTATTCTCTTTGTACCATTAGGCTATGTTTTCTTCTTCTCCATCAACAGCAATCTTGATAACCATTATCTCAGCACTATTGTTCTTCCGGATATCGATCAGAATGTCTCAGCCTCTCAGGCTAGATCATTATCTAAGGGAAGCTTTGGCAGATACTTCTCCGGAACTAGAATCTCGAAGACCTTTAAATTAAACTGGCCTTTCTATGTGGCTTATACGATTATCTATGCTGCCTTAATCTATAGCTTCACTTTTGCTTCCACTACTAACTTCTATTTGATTTCAATCGTAGCTTTAGCTGGACCCGCATTATCTATTTTTGCCGCTGTCCTTTTAGACTACTTCTGCTTAGCCAACGAATACTGTGTCATTGAAGAAGGCTCTCCAATGGTTTTAGATACTTTGCCTCCTCAAATGAAGGATTCTATTTATCAGACTTATTGCTCATCTCACTATATTCATGGCGAAGAATCGGCTCGACGAGGCTCTTTTGTTCCTGGTCCCACCTATCAGGAACAGCATCCCTTCAATTCCCCTTTCGAAAACAACAATACTTATTCATCTGAAACCAATAGCTATCAAAGCACTGATGATATTAACAAGACACCTACTGATACTAAGGAGTCCGATCCTATGGGTGTGGTTATTGATTTATCTAAGAATGACAACAAAGATGACAAAAAGGATAAAAAATAACCATGTATTCTGTAGGAATTGATATCGGCTCTACTACTATTAAAGCCGTTGTTTTAAACGATGAAGATCAGATTATCTATAAATCTTATGAAAGACATTTCTCAAGAATCTCTGAAAAGCTAAGCCAAGTTCTCACTGAGCTTGAGCAAGGCCCTTTAAAGGGAATGAAGGAAGTACCTTTAGCTTTTTCCGGCTCGGCTGGTATGGGTATTGCAGAAAGCTGCAAGTTTCCTTTCTATCAGGAAGTCTATGCTACTAGAGAGACCACTAAAGCCAATTATCCGCAGACTGATTGCATTATTGAGTTAGGCGGTGAGGATGCTAAGATTCTCTTTTTGAGTTCTGGAGTGGAAGTCAGAATGAATGGTACCTGTGCTGGCGGCACTGGTGCTTTTATTGATCAGATGGCTTCTTTGCTTAATGTTCCAATTGAGAAGATGAATGACTTAGCTAAAGAGCATGAACGAATCTATACCATTGCTTCCCGCTGCGGTGTTTTTGCTAAAAGCGATGTTCAGCCTCTTCTTAACCAAGGCGCTAAGAAAGGCGATATAGCCGAATCTATCTTCTATGCTGTTGTTAATCAGACAATCGCAGGCTTAGCTCAAGGCCGTGAGATTAACGGTAATGTCATGTATTTAGGCGGACCTTTGACTTTCATGTCAGAATTAAGAGCTGCCTTTGATGAATCTTTAGGCGTTAAAGGTGTCTTACCTGATAACTCTCTTTATTTTGTGGCTATCGGTGCGGCCTTATTAGCTAAGAAAGATAAACCGGTTGATATTTATTCAATCATGGGTTTAGTCACTAATTACCGCAATAACGAAAACTTCTCTTATATTGATCCTTTATTCAAAGATCAGAAAGAGTACGACGACTTTACTTTAAGACATAATCAAGACCATGTAGCTTCTCTTCCCTTAGAGGAATATGAAGGGCCTTTATATTTAGGTGTTGATTCTGGCTCTACTACTTTAAAAGCAGTCTTGATCGATAAGGATTTAAATATCCGTTATACCAATTATGTTTCCAACAAAGGTGATCCGATTGCTCTTCTTAAAGATATGCTTCTTGATATCTATTCTAAGAAGAATCCTAAGGCTTATATTGCCGGCTCTTCGGCTACTGGCTATGGAGAAGACTTAGCCAAGAATGCTTTTTCTTTTGATCATGGCATTGTTGAAACTATGGCCCACTTCGAAGCTGCCAAGCACTTCCTTCCGGATGTGGAATTTGTTATTGATATTGGCGGTCAGGATATTAAATGCTTCAGAATCAGAAAAGGCGTTATTGATGATATCTTCCTCAATGAAGCCTGCTCTTCCGGATGTGGATCCTTCCTACAGACTTTTGCTAACTCTTTAGGATATTCCATTCAGGATTTTGCTAAACTTGCCTTATTTGCTAAGCGCCCAGTTAACTTAGGCTCGCGTTGCACCGTCTTTATGAATTCCTCGGTTAAGCAGGCCCAGAAGGATGGCGCCACTGTCAGTGATATTGCAGCTGGCTTAGCTATCTCTGTTGTTAAGAATGCTTTATATAAAGTCATTCGTTGTGGATCAACTGCTGAACTTGGTAAGAAGATTGTTGTTCAAGGCGGCACTTTCCTTAATGATGCGGTTTTAAGAGCTTTTGAAAAAGAGCTTAATATCAATGTCATTAGAAGCAACATCGCTGGACTTATGGGAGCTTATGGAGCAGCCTTGGATGCCAAGTCTTTAGACTTACCAATTTCCGGAATGCTCAGTGAAGAAAAGCTTAAAGGCTTTAAGAGAAGGGTCTCTTCTGTTACTTGCCAAGGCTGCAACAACCATTGCAAGCTGACTATCTCTTTGTTTGATGATAAACGTGTCTTTATCGGTGGCAATAGATGTGAGAAGCCTATCACTAAGAAGGCTACTAACACCGGTATTGATTTATATGATTTCAAGTATCGATTATTACGAAGCTACAACCATGAGAATGAAGACAGTTCTAGATTCCCGCGTGGGAAGATTGGTCTTCCTATGGGTCTTAATTTCTATGAGCTTACTCCCTTCTGGTCTACTTTCTTTACGGCCCTAGGATTCCAAGTGGTTCTATCTGATCATTCCACTAATAAGCTTTATCGTGTTGGACAGATGACTATTCCTTCGGATACTGTCTGCTATCCGGCTAAATTGATGCATGGGCATGTGATTAATTTAATCGATAAGGGTGTGAAGACTATCTTCTATCCTTGTATGTCTTATAACATTGAAGAAGCGAAGACTGACAACCATTATAACTGCCCAGTAGTTGCTTATTACTCTGAGGTTATCAAGAATAACGTTAAAGCTTTAAGTAAGGATGGAGTCCTCTATATCAAAGACTATGTCAATCTTTCTGAACGTCAGTTCTTCCCTAGGAAGATCTATGATCAGCTTTCGCAGAATTTCCCTGATTTAAAGCCTTTTGAAGTCAAAGAAGCCAGCGACAAGGCTTATAAGGAATTCAAGAAATATCAGGATATTGTCGCCTCTAAGGCTCACCATATCATTGAAGAAGCCAGAAAGCAGCATAAGACCATCATTGTTTTAGCTGGCCGCCCATATCACGTTGATCCTTTAATCAACCATGATATTGATAAGCTTATTCTTCAGTATGGCTGTGCGGTTGTCAGCGAAGATGTCATCTCCGAATTAGAAAAGAATCCGGCTCCTAGCCATGTTCTTAATCAGTGGACTTATCATTCACGTCTTTATAAGGCTGCTAATTATGTTGTTACCCAGCCTGATATGGAACTAATCCAACTTGTTTCCTTTGGCTGTGGTGTTGATGCTGTCACCTCCGATGAAGTTAGAGATATCTTAGAAAGAAACGGAAAGATTTATACTCAGGTCAAGATTGATGAGATCACTAACCTTGGTGCCGTAAAGATTAGAATCCGTTCTTTGCTTGAAGCTCTCCGAAAGAAAAAGGAGAATCTGAAATGAAAAAAGAAAAGCCTATCAAGTTTAAATATGCTAAGAACGGTCGTTTAAAGTTCACTAAGCAGATGAAGAAGAGCTACACCCTTCTTTTCCCAATGATGGCTCCCATTCATTTCACTATCCTTCAGAGAGTTTTTAATCATTATGGCTATCATGCTGAGCTTTTGACTGATTCCTCTCCGGCCATTGCTCAGACTGGTTTAAAGTATATTCAGAACGATATGTGTTATCCGGCTATCTTATCCTGTGGTCAGATGATCCATGCTCTTCAAAGTGGCAAATATGATCTTCATCACGTTGCCTTGATGATTTCTCAGACAGGCGGTGGATGCAGAGCCTCTAATTATATTTCCTTATTAAGAAAAGGACTTAAGAGAGCTGGTCTTGATTATGTCCCCTGTGTTTCCATCAACTTATCTGGTTTAGAGAAGAACTCTGGACTTCAGATTACTTTAGGAATGATTAGAAGAATGACGGCTGCTGTCATCTATGGTGATATGCTGATGGTTTTAAAGAACCAGGTTGAACCATACGAAGTAGAAAAGGGTACCTGTAAGAAATTAGTTGATAAGTGGACCGAAGATCTCTGCAATCAGATTCTTAATAAGAATGGTTACAAATCCAAGATTATTCAGTCTAACTTAAACAATATTGCTAAGGATTTTGGCTCAGTTAAGAGAGATGGCAAACCAAGAGTCAAAGTTGGTATTGTTGGAGAAATATATGTTAAATACGCTGCTTTAGGTAATAACAACCTGGAGAAGTTCCTTCGTGACCAAGATTGCGAAGTTAATCTTCCAGGCATGATGAACTTTATTCTCTTCAAGGTCGATAATAGACTTGAGGATATTAAGCTTTATGGCGGACATAAGATGAAGAAACTAATCTGCCAAATTCTTTTTAACTTCTGTACCAAGATGCAAAACATGTTTAATGATGCTATCAGGAATAACACTAACCTTCAGGTCCCCTCACCGTATCAGCATGTTAAAGCCCTTGACAAAGGCATCAATGGCTATGGCAATAAGATGGGAGAAGGCTGGCTATTAACAGGTGAGATGTTGGAACTTTGTGAATCCGGGTATGAGAACATTGTCTGTACTCAGCCTTTTGGCTGTCTTCCTAACCATATTTCCGGAAAAGGAATGATAAGAAAAGTCCGGGAAGTTAACCCGGGCTCTAATATTGTTGCTGTTGACTATGATGCTGGTGCTCCTAAGGTCAATCAGGAGAACCGTATTAAACTGATGCTTTCTATTGCTAAAGAGAACTTAGATAAAGAGGAAGCTCATAAAACTAATTCCGCTACTAAGTCCTTAGTCAAATAAAGCAAAGCTATCTTATCTATACCTTCTAAGGAGTAGTTCTTACTGACTTTATTAAAGCCGCTAACAACGGCTTTTTTGAATCCTTCTAAATAGAAAGCGTTCTTTTCACTAGGGATAACAAGACAGTCTTCATAGCTGAACAGTCCATTAGTAAGACAGTTCAAGTCAGGTCTGATCTTTAAGGGATCAGTAGTAGGCTGAGTTAAGAAGGAGTGGAAAAGAGAGCGTGTATATAAGACAGCCTGATTAAAAATGATTTCTTTATTCTTGTCAAAGTAAGTTAATAGTTTCTTTTCAATTACTTTATTGTCACAGGCTAAGTCTATGACAACAAGAGGAGCTAGGCGAGCTAATAGTTCTGGTAAAAGTACTTTATTTAAATCATAAAGGAAGGAATTCAAAGTTCTTAAAGCATTGTTCTTTTCATCTTCCATACGGGCTTTATAATCATCAGGAAGCTTATTGATGATTTGAGAAAAATAGGATTTAAAGGCTTCCTCACCTAATTGGGATTTCTCTTTTCCTTGTCCTTTTAAGATAATGGCATTACCAATCAAAGAATATAAATAAAAAGATATTAAAGACTGTTTGCTATCCTCCTGATAGCCGTAGCCATTAATATCAAAACGATTAGATACCCTTTGACCATTGAAGACAAAGACAATCTTCCTTTGATCAGATAGACTAGTAACTGAAGAAATAATATCCAGTTTGTTCATGTTAGTTATTACGAAAATTATAGCATATCAGGAAAGGGATTAAAAAAGAAAAAGCCATTCCTTTTTCTTTTCTTTGTTTGGCTTTAAAGAAAAACACCATTTCGCCCTTTATTTCCCTTTCCTTTAAGTTTAGGGTTTATCTATTAGTCTTTTTCAGCTATAATTTTAGTTTGAGGTAAAAACCATGGCTGAAGATAGAATCGTCGTTATTGATTTCGGTGGTCAGTACAATCAGCTGATAGCTAGACGTGTCCGTCAGTGTCATGCTTATTCGGAAGTTCTTCCTTATACTACTCCTATTGAAAAATTAGCTGATCCTTCTATTAAAGGCATTATTTTTACAGGTGGTCCTAATAGTGTCTATTTAGAGAAGTCTCCTCATATTTCAGCTGATATCTTTAAATTAAATAAACCGATTCTCGGTATTTGCTATGGTGCTCAGCTAATTGCTTATACCTTAGGCGGAGTCGTTTCACATGCCGAAACTAGTGAATATGGAAAAGCCGCTGTCCAGATTGTTAATAAATCAAGGCTCTTAAACCGAGTCTCTAAGAATACTGAAGTCTTTATGTCTCATACGGATAAAGTAACTAAATTACCGGAAGGCTTTGTTACTACGGCTTCATCTAGCAATTGCCTAAATGCTGCTTTTGAAAATGAAAGTCATGCTATCTATGCTACTCAGTTCCATCCGGAAGTGGAGCATACTGTTGAAGGACAGAAGATTATCGAGAACTTCGTTTTTGATATCTGCCGCTGCCAAGACTCTTGGAAGACTTCCTCTTTTATTGATACTAAGATTGCTGAAATTAGAAAACAGGTTGGAGATAAGAAAGTCATCTGCGGTTTATCAGGCGGGGTTGATTCTTCTGTTACTGCAGCTTTGATTTCTAAAGCTATCGGTAAGAATCTTTATTGTGTTTTTGTTGATCACGGCTTAATGAGAAAGAATGAAGCTAAACAGGTTGAAGATTGCTTTGGACCTAATGGGAAATTCGATTTGAACTTTATTCCCGTTGATGCTTCCACTTTATTCTTTGAGAAACTTAAAGGATTAACTGATCCGGAAGCTAAACGTAAGGCCATTGGCACTACCTTTATGGAAGTCTTTGAGGATGAATCCAATAAGATAGATGATGCTGAATATTTAGCTCAGGGTACTATTTATCCTGACCGTATTGAGTCAGGACTTGGCATTTCAGCTAAGATTAAGTCTCATCATAATGTTGGTGGACTTCCTAAGAATATTAAATTCAAGGGCTTGGTAGAGCCTTTGAATTATTTATTCAAGGATGAGGTCAGGGAAGTCGGACATCTATTAGGATTACCGGATGAGATAGTTTATAGGCAACCATTCCCAGGTCCTGGACTTGGAATTAGAATCATCGGTGAAGTAACTCCTGAGAAAGTCAAGATTGTTCAGGAAGCCGATTACATTTTCAGGGAAGAAATCAAAAAGGCTGGCTTAGATAGAAACATCAGTCAGTATTTTGCTGCTCTTTCTAATATGAAATCCGTTGGTGTTATGGGTGATAGCAGAACTTATGACTATGCTATTGTTCTAAGAGCTGTTCAGACTGATGACTTCATGACTGCAAAGCCTTATCAGATTCCTTATGATGTTTTAACCACTATTGTGGATAGAATAGTTAATGAAGTTAAAGGTGTTAACCGTGTTCTTTATGACTTCACTTCTAAGCCACCATCAACTATTGAATTAGAATAGTTAGACAATTGATTAATATTTTTTAAAAAATGCTTAAATAACTGAAAACACTTTCATATGCTCCTATATCTTTCTTAATCTATAATCGAATACAAGGATTAGGAAATGAAAAAAGTTTACTGTTGTGCTTCTTGGCTATGTTTTATCTCTTTGCTAACTGGCTTCTGTAATTGCGATTCTCAAAATAATTCTATAGAAGCAAAAAAATCAAAGTATACTTTTAATAATGGTACGGAGGGAAGTAGCATTAGTGAAAATTATTCAGTAAAGGAAAACGCATCTATTTCTCAATATTCTTTTTCAAATAATGGTTCCTCATATATAACTGGTAATTCATATATATATAGTTTTAATATAGGGAAAATGGGACATGAATTAGATTATAAAGTCAATCTAATTGAAAAAATTAATGGCCAATATTGTCATTGGAGCAAAGGATTTTATTCAAAGGCAACTTTATTAGATGGCTCCTTATCCTCGCTTGAAGAATCTGATTACTCCTATATTGCGAGCAGCTCAATTAGTGTTTCAATGGTATCAACCATGTTTTATTCTTTGGCATCAGCGGTTACTGCATTTGCGAGCCTTGACTCCATTGTTTCAGCTTCTGCAACTCTTAAAGAAGGATCTACTTTTACCGAGCAAAACAAATACACTTATTCAAGAACTAAAACATATAATTATTATTCGAATGAAAAAATCAAATTAGATGCTAATTCCGCGTCTTCCTGTCCTGATGGATATTCTATTTCAATTGGCTTAATTGGAACTTTCTATTTGCTAAATATCACATATACGGAATACACCAATTGGTGGTGGGGAAAATATGTAACACAAGGAACAAATGAAAATACTACTACCAATGTGATTGTGTCAAATGAGACAGATATGACAAAAGGATATGTCTTGCAGAAAATTGGCGATAGTGAGACCAAGTATTATTTAGCTAAATAATTATGCTTAAAGTATCTAATCTTTCGTTTCATTATCCAAAGATTGATGAAAACATCTTAACAGATGTTAGCTTTTCAGTTTCTGATTGTTCTTTTACTGTGATTGAAGGGCCCTCAGGATGCGGAAAGACCACTCTTATTAATTTGATTAGAGGAAACCGTATTCCACAGAAAGGCTCTATATTATGGGAAAAAGATAACCCTCATCTTTATTATGGAGGGGTTGAAGAAAGTAATATTGGTATTCTCTCAGTTATGGATAACCTTCTTTTGGCAACCAATGATCACCAGCAAGCAATAGATGCTCTAAAGAAAGTTCAGTTGGATGATAAAAAAGACGTTTTAGTTTCGCGATTATCGAAAGGTGAAAAAGCTAGATTGATGATTGCTAGAATTCTAGTTATTAAGCCTGAAGTAATTCTTTTAGATGAACCTAGTGCTAACCTTGATCTAGTCTCTTCCAAGATTGTTTATCAGTTACTTACTATGCTATCTAAGACATCTTGCTTGATTGTTGCTTCGCATGATAGTTCAATTCTTGAGTTTGCAACCCAAATTATCAGTATTGAAAATTCAAAAATCACTATTAAGAAACAAGAAATCAATCATAATTCTTCTTTAAGGGAAAAAGAAAAAATAGTATCTCCTTCTACAAAGATATATTTAAAATTAGGGAGAAAAAGATTTTTACATTATCCAGTATTAGCGGCCTTTAGAACACTTAGTCTAGTGCTAATGTTAGTCTTTTCTTTCATTGCTTTTTCTTTTGGATTAGTAAACGAAACTGAAACTAAGAATTCTGTAATTGAGAATCTTTCCGGTATTTATCAATGCACTGATACTCGTATTAATGATTCAGATACTGTTTCATTAACTACTTCTAAATATCCCTCAAAAACAATAATTCCTAGTTTTAGCATTGATGGGTATACAGCCGTTTTTGAAGAAGATGTTAGTCCATATATTTCTGGCAGCATCGATGATACATACAAAAGTAAGTCCTTCTATGATTCCTCATTATTTCCCGTATATTGGAATAGGAAGTCCAATCCTGTAGGGCAAACCATTAGTGAAGGGAAAAAATTAGAATTCAGTAATAAATTGATAGTATCTGGTTTCATTGTTATTGGTTCTGATGACGCTTCGGCTTTAATAAGCATCGTTATTTCAAAGAATTCATACACAGCATTCTATAAAAAGTATGGATTCAGAAACTCTGGTTTGGGAAACTCAGTAGAGTCTTTTGTTAATTCCTATACTGGAAATAATCCTTTTAGCAGTTTTGAATTGATGTTTGCGCCATACATTGTTTCATATTCTGAAATCAATGATGGAGATTCTTCCGGTGAAGAAACTTTGTTTGCCGATAAATATGATTTTTATGTGTCTTATCAAAGACTTTATGAATGGCTATATGACAGGAAAACTAATAATGACCCTTATTTCAGCAACTTCAATTATGAGTTTGGCTGCAATATGTCCTATTATGGATTAGGAGTCTATAATTTGAAAATGAAAGGCTCTTTTTCTTCGGATTCTTCAATCACTGGAGACATTGTGGTTGTAAGCGATGAATTCTTTAATGAGATAATGAATTCACCATTGGTTAAAGGCGAAAAGGCTAATCATTATTTCTTAACTTCAGACTATTTGAAAGCTAATAAGGATTTAATAGATAATGAAACAATTTCGGTTTCTTCGTTTTCCTTGGAAAAGTTTCCCGTTACTATTAATAACTGTAAAAGCCTTGCTAAGTTCTTAGCTGTTGCTTCAGGTGTATTAGCATTGATATTAGTTATTCTAAATATCCTATTTGGATTTCGCTCCAAAGAAGAATTTAGGAAAGACCAAGGCTGTTTTAAAGAATGGGGTATTCCTAAAAAATATGTTTTCCTTTCGGATTTTTCCTTATGCATGATTGCGACTATTCCTGCTGGGATTATTTCGCTGATAGTTAGTCCTTTTGCTTCTCTTGCCTGGGGAAAATCAATTGCTAGTTCAACTTTATTAAATGGGACACTCTTTTTCTCTTTAGGAATGTGTTTCCTTTATTCTTTCATTATATTTATTTTAGTTTTCATGCTTCTATTTGTTTCAAATATAGTTAGAGAGAAAAAATATGTTACTTCAAGGAAATAATCTGACTAAAACCTTTGCTGGAAAAAATGTTTTCAAAGATGTATCCCTTTCTTTAGCTAATGGGAAACTATACATATTAGAAGGGCCGTCAGGATGTGGGAAAAGTACTTTGATGACTTTACTAGGTTTACTTGATAAACCTGATTCTGGAAATATCTTTTTAGATAAGCAAGAAATCACCTATAGTAAATATCAAAAAATAGAAGAGATAAGAAGGTCTTACTATTCTTTTTTGTCACAGGATGACAACCTAATAGATTATCTTACATTAAGAGAGAACCTTTCGTTGGTTTCAAAAGATCAAAAAAGAATTGAGAAATATTGCCAAAGATTGGAGATAGACAAGCTTCTTGATAAGAAGACTAGTGAAATGTCTCGTGGAGAGAAAGCTCGTGGTTCAATAATAAGAGTTATATTGGAAGATAGGCCAATTATGTTTCTAGATGAACCTACTGGTCATCTTGATTCTAGGAGAACCAATTTAGTTTATAAATGGCTAGAGGAAATTTGCACCAATCATATCATTCTTGTCATTTCTCATGATTTTAGACAAAAATGTTCTACTCTTTCAGACAATTCAAAAATTTCTTTCATATCTATTTGTAATGGCATGAAATGTAGTAATAAAGAAACATGTAAATGCATATTGCCTAAGAAAGTAGAGGCAAGACCAACATTTGCAATACTTTTAAAGATGGGTTTGTTTTCTCAGTGTAAAAATTGGTTAAAGACTATTGCGTTTGCCCTGGCTTTTTTAATAATTCCATTCTTCTTTTTAACTTACGTTTGCTTCTCGCAATTTTCTATTCCAACTGAATCAACCATTCTTAATCTTAATTGGATAATAGATAAAAAATATCTATTTATAATCACTTCTGTTTTTTGTGGCTTGCTACTGCTTTCATTAGATGCTTTATTTATTTTTGAAGATCAAAAAGAAAAGAAAAAAGAATATACGCTTCTTACTTTGGAAGGCTATTCTTCAGTAGAAATTATTAAAGAAAAAGAAATTGATTATTTTCTTTTTACTATTCCTATTGATACAGTGTCCATGCTTTTGTTTTATTGTCTAAAGGGTAATTGGAATATGATTATAAGTAACATCTACGGATTAGATGAAGTGGTCTCAATTATTTGCTTTTATCCATGGCATCTATTTTTGATTTTTTCAGTTTTCTTATTAATTCCGTTAGTCTTATTAATCATATCTTCTTTAAGCAAACCTCTCAACTTGGCTGATCAAATGAAAAAGGATGATGAATAGATTAAATTTGTAAGCTTCCTTTTTCTTTTGCCTCTAGCGATGCTTCCTTTATTATTTTATCTACATCATTCCCAGCGATATCTAATCCGGTTGCTGATAATGAGTGGAATTCTTTAATTCCATAAAATGAAGAGAGCCTTTTTAAAAGATGCTCTCCGATTTTATCTTCTTCTTTTAAGTAGCCACCAGCAGTATAGATATAAGTTAAAGACATAGCTTTACATAAGCCAACGCTGTTTTCTCCAACATACTTGAAAGTGATTCCAGGTATGGAGATATTTTCAATATAGATACTTAACACCGAGGGGAAAGAGAACTCATAGAAAGGTGCTCCTATAACTATATAATCAGCTAAGGCGAATTCTTTGGCTAAAGAAGCATCAATTTCTTTTTGAGTTCCATCTAAATTAAAGCCTTTAGAAGTTAAAGGCTTTGCTTTTAAGTCAGTGATATTTCTTTCGATAATCTGATATTGAGTCTTTCTTCTAGCTTCTTTGAGGAAACCTTCGACTAGTTTTAAAGTCCTTGAGTTATCTTTTCTTAAGCAAGCGTTGACTAGTAATACCTTTGAAGTTACTTCCATTTTTAGCAATCCTTTATCCTTATAATTATATAGCAATTGAAGAATTAGTTGTTTTAAACTAAACTATTACCAATATGCTAACCGCAAATTATCATACCCATACTAAACGATGTGGACATGCAGTCGGTGAAGATGAGGATTATGTTCTTGAAGCTCTAGGAGCTGGATATCATGATTTAGGTTTCTCTGATCATGCTATGCTTCCTAACTTCTCTGAGCCTTTTGTACGAGGAGATTTCTCCCTTTTTCAAGGCTATGTTGATTCTATCAATGCCTTAAAAGAGAAATACAAGGAGAGAATCACTATCTATGTTGGCTTAGAGGCAGAGGCTTTTCCTTGCTACTATTCTTTTTATAAAGAAATGCTTGGCAATGGGGTCCTTGATTATCTGATTTTAGGAAATCATTGTGCCATGAATGACGATCATAAAATCTACACTCGCTTTTCTCAAATCACTTCTCCTAGCCAGCTTTATCTCTATAAGGATTTAGCTATTGGGGCTTTGTCTTCAGGATTGTTCTCTATTTTTGCTCATCCTGATTATTTTATGTCTTCAATTGAGAACTTTGATTCTGACTGCAAGAAGGTTTCTCGAGAGATTATTCAAGCCAGTATTGCTTATGATATCCCCCTTGAAGTAAATGTGGCTGGTATTAGAAACGGCAAGAAACAGATAGGCAGAACCTCTCGATGGATTTATCCTACAGATGAATTCTTTACTATGGCTGGCAAGATGAAGGCTAAGTGTGTTTTTGGCATGGATGCTCATGCTCCTAATCAGCTTTACAATGAAACTGCTATTTATGAAGCGGTAAAATTCGCTCAGGAACACAATCTGATTATGTTGGATGCTTTAGCTAAGATTAAGCAACACTAGAGGGAGTGGTTAATTTATGGATACATTCAATACGGTTGTTTGGTGGATTAATATTGCTATCATTATCATTGTTGGAAGTGTCTTTCTTTTCCAGCTTCTCTTTATGTTCTTGTGGTTCTTAAAGCCAAGGCAGTATAAGAAAGCTAGCAAGTATCATGACTTTACTTTTGTCATCAGAGCCAGAAATGAAGCTGATGTCATTGGTGATGCTATTGATTCCTGCTATAAATGCGATTATCCCAAAGACAAACTTCATGTAGTGGTTTTCTGCCATAACTGTACTGATAATACCGCTGAGATAGTAAGAGCACATGGTGCTAAAGCTGTGGAGATCACTGATCATGATCCTAAGCATCAGAAGGCTTCTTATTGTATGTACTTAGGTATGCATGAATTAAAGAAGGAACCGGTCGGTACTTATGAGTACTTCCTTTTAATTGATGCTGATAATCAGGTTGATAAGAACTATGTTCTAGCCTGTAATGATGCTGCAGATGAGGGAGTCGTTTTAGGAAGAACTTTTGAAAACTCTAAGAACCTTACTGATAATATCCTTTCTTGCATGACTGGTCTTTGGTATGCCAGAGACGATCGTTTTGCCTGCCGTGCTAGAAGTGCTTTGCATTTTGGCTGTGTTATGAATGGCTGCTGCTCAATGATTAAGTCTGAGTACTGTCTTGATTGGGATGCTATGTCTTCAAGCGATGATATTGAATTTACAATCAACCGTCTTAATAAGGATAAACAGATTGTCGAATATATTGATAACGCCATTCTTTATGAAGATCAGCCTACTACGATGGATGATGTCTTTAAGCGTAATACTAGAATGGGGAATGGACTTAATAAGCTCTTCTGGACGAGAGGATTTACCTTATTAGGAAATTTCTTCAAGAATCTTTTTAATCCTCATATGAAGTTAGGAACTAAGTTCTCTTATCTTGATCAGTTCTGGAATCTTGGAACCATACCGGCGGCTTTCTTAGCTGTAGCCTGGTTTCCTCTTTACTATATCTATTCTATTGTCTGGACAGCCGTTAAGGGACCTATCTCCATTCCTGGTTTAGGTTCATATACTTGGCTTTGGTTTACTCTCTTTGTAGTTATAGTAGTAGCTGCCTGCTATTTAGTTCCTTTCCTGATTCAGCCTTTCGTTTCCTATTTTGCTGAAAGGAAGAGACTAGTTGTCACTAACAAAAAAGTGGTGTTCTGGTCTATTGTTCTTTTCCCAAGCTTTGAAATCATTAACGCTGTGGCTATTGTTAAAGGCATCTTAACTAAACCTAAATGGGCAAAGCTTAAGAGAAGCAAGACGAAGATCAAACAATAATGTATTTAAAATTAGATTGCAAGAGCATCAGGATTGAAACTCCTCGGCTTTTTTTAAGAGGCTTTAAAGAAGGAGATTTAAATGACTTTTATGATTATGCCAAGGTCCCTGATGTTGGAGAGTGGGCAGGCTGGTCGCATCATAAGGACATCAATGAATCAAAGAAGATACTAGGCTATTTTATTTCTGATAATAATGTTTTAGCTCTTGCCGATAAGAAGAGTAGCAAAGTGATTGGATCTCTTGGCCTTGATAAATCCAGTTGGTCTTTAGAAAGACCAGAACTTATTAATCTTAAGACGGTTGAATTAGGTTATGTCTTAAGTAAAGACTATTGGGGTAAAGGTTTGATGACAGAAGCCGTTAAAGCCGTAATTGATTATCTGTTTAAGAATACAGCAATTGATTTTATTACTATCTGCCACTGGGATAAGAATGTTAGATCAGAGAAAGTTATTCGAAATTGCGGATTTACATATTTAGAAGAGGGTCCTTCGAAAACGCTTTTTGATGACAGTATTAGAAACGATAAACGCTATATTCTTTATCGAAAAGACTATTTAAAAAATGAAACAAATAGTGTACAAATTGTTTGTTAAAGCACCTGTTGCTTTAATTTCAAACGGAAAGTATAATTTATAGCTATGAATGTTACTGATTGGGTATTTGTTGTCCTTTACTATGTAAATCTTGTCATGGTTGGACTTGTTACAATTTCCTTTATTCCTCAGTTTATTTATTATTTTTTCTTTTTCTTAAAGAGAAGACATTGGAAGGATGCAAAGACTAACCACTATATTGCCGTTGTTATTCCTGCACATAATGAAGAGTCGGTCATTAGAAATACAGTTGAGAATCTTTTAAATAATATCAATTATCCTAAAGATCATTATCGTGTTTTTGTTTGTGCCCATAATTGCTCTGATCATACAGCTGATGAAGCCAGAAAAGCTGGTGCTACGGTCTATGTCTGTAATGATTCTAATCCCAAGCATCGCACTGTTGGATATCCGATGAAATACAGCTTAACCAAGATTCTTGAAGAATATCCTGAAGTTGAGCTGTTCATTAAGTTTGATGCTGATAATATTGCTCATCCTGATTATTTGAAAGAAATGAATAAATCTTTTGATGCTGGCGCTAAGATTATCCGTGGCTATGAAGCCGCCAGTAACTTAAAAGAGAATATCTGGACTGAAGAGTGCGCTATTTTTTACTTTAAGGATTCGCGTGTTCAGAATACTTTTAGGCAAGCTGTTAAAGGAACGGCTATGGCAACTGGTCCAGGCTTAGCTTTCTCAAAAGAAATTGTTGAAAGAATGGATGGCTGGGACTGTATGACTAAATGTGATGATGCTGAGTTTGGCTGGAACCGTTTGTTTGACGGCTATAAAGTTTATTTCAATTCTGATGCTATCGTTTATGAGGATCAGCCTTCTACATTTGCTGATTCTTATAACCGTCTAGTTAGACTTGGGCATTCACTTAACAAACTTTTCTGGACCGATGGCTGGAAGATGCTAGTTTCTTTCTTTAAAACCGGCAATCCTATGTATCTTGATATGCTTATTCAAATCAGTTATAACCCGATTACTTTTATTTGTTTTGCTTGGTTTCCGACTTACTACATCGCTTATGCGGTCTGCATGTTAATGCAATTATCTGGTGTACATGTTTTCACTTTAGGCTATTTCCAAATGGTTGCCCCAGACTATCTAAATGCTTATCAAGGCATGAGTAATTTTGCTCAATTGTCGGGAGCTGGTTATACAGCAATGATTCAGCTTTTAATTATGGCTGTTAGAGTTATTGCAACCATGCTTCTATTTTGCATTTTCCAGTCTTGGATTTCTGTTTTCTTAGATAGAAGAAAACTAGGAATGGATTGGAAGCTTAAGGGTATGTGGAAGGGAATTATCTTTTCACCTTTTTTCACATTAATTTATGGTATTTGTAACTTCATTGGTGTTTGTTCGGATCCTAAATGGAAAATCGCTAATAGAAATCCTTCTGCGACTAAAATTGATTACCCTCTTCCCGAAAGACCTAAGAAAACTTGGTATATTACAATTTCGCCTCGCGAATTAAGAAGATATGACGGACATTGGTGGAAGAAAAAACAACAGAAGTCTTAAAGAGTAGGCTGTTTAAGTAAATTACTTTTTTTCAAAAAACTTTTAATTTTGTTTTTTAAAAGTTTTACTATTTTTTTAAATTGCTTTTAGGTGAAAAAAACTTGAAAATAAGGCTAAATTTAGCCTTATTATTATGGTAGAATATCCATGCGAGGGCCAGGATATGAATATCAAAGATGGCTATATTGATTTTGAAGGACATCAAACCTATTACCGTATTGCCTCTCCTGAAAAGAAGAAGACGCCTTTATTGATTTTACATGGTGGTCCTGGTTCTACTCATAACTCCTATGAACTACTTGATAATATGTCTGAACTTGATGATAGACCTATTGTTACTTATGACCAATTAGGTTGTGGCTTATCTAGTGTGGAGGGCTCACATCCGGAATTATGGAACAAGGATGTCTGGATTAGGGAATTAATTAATCTTCGTAAGAAGCTTAATCTTAAGTCCATTCATTTGATGGGACATTCTTGGGGCGGAATGCTAGCTATCATTTATTTAACTGATTATTATCCGGAAGGAGTCAAGAGCGTTAATCTCTCCAGCACTTTGTCTTCGGCTTCTTTGTGGGCTCAAGAGACACATAGGTTAGTTAAATATCTTGATTCTGTTGATCAAAAGGCAATTGAAATTGCTGAAAAGACTAATAATTTTTCTTCACTGGAATTCCAAATTGCTAATGATCACTATATGAATCTTTATGTTGCTGATTCCCACGATCCTAATAGGCCAAGCTGTCTTACTAGACCTAAAGTTCCAGGAACGGAATCATATAAGGTTGCCTGGGGGCCTTGTGAATATACTCCTCTTGGTAATCTTCATGACTATGAATATACGGATAAGTTAAGAAACATTACTGTTCCGGTTCTTTTTTGTTCTGGTGCTAATGACGAATCAACTCCTCTACAGAACAAGATTATGTTTGAACATGTTAGAACCGAAAAGAAATGGGTTCTCTTCGCTCACAGCCGCCATATGACATACTATGAAGAAAATGCTCTTTACGAAAAAGAGTTGATGACTTTCTTAGATGCCCATGATTAAAAGGAGAAATAAATGAAGCTTGAATTTATTAAGAAGTTTTCCGAGTCTAATAGAATTGCTTCTAGTAAAGATTATTATATTTCGCTTTCCTATATTGGCAATTCTCTTTATTCTAAAAAAGATTTTAGCTATATTGGATGCACTAATGATTTTTCAGACTGCGATACAGGCGATGTTACTGAAGATGACAAATATTTCTTAGGCAAAAATCCTCACCAAGGTTTCTATGTCTATGATGTTAAGACTGAAAAGAAAGTAGGTTTTTATGATATTTCTCCTCTTTGCTCTCTAAATGTTTTAGGAGCCTGCTTTTCTTTAGACAGTAAGTTCTTTTACGCTCTTATTGCTATTCCTAAAGATCAGACTGTTCCTCCCATGATGATGAATGAATATATTACTAATTGCACTGTTCAGTTAAAAGTTCTAGAAATGCCTTCTTTGAAAGAAGTAAAAACAATTCCTATCACTAAAAAATTTGTTAATATTTCTCCCTGTAAATTCCTTAATGGCTACGTCCTAGTCGGTTTTGACAATACCTTGTCTTTCTTTGATGGCAAGACCTTTAAAGATTACCCTGGTACAAAACTTCAGCATTATCTTCTTAGCGTTGATGAAAAGAGAAAGAGATTCTATACGCTATCCGATTATGGTGTTCGAATTTATGATCAAACCTTTAATGAAATCAACCGTTATGATTTGATTTCAGATGCTGAAGAAGTTGTTAACAATAGTCTTTATGGCTACTTGGCTATGGATCCTATCGATCCCATGATGAATAATACTGAAGCCACTAAAAAAGTTCCTAAGGAAACCCTGGTTTCCTTTGATCTTCTTAAGGATGATTATTTAGTTTCTTTATCTGTTGAAAGCCTCCAAAGGTTTTCACGCATTGCTGTTTTCAATCTTGATGATGGCAAAAAGGTTGCTGAAACCATTATCAATGGCGGTATTAATTCGATTGATGTAGTTGATAAAGATAAAATTGCGTTTCCAATGAAAGGCAATATGCATTTGCTTGAGGCAAAAGATGACTAATCAAGAAATATTTGATGAGCTTAAGGCTAACTTAAGCAAAGTTAAGCCTCTAAAGGCCGTCTCTTCTTTGAATGAACTCAATAAAATAATTATCGATTTAGAATTATCCTCTGATGTTAAAGACAGTATTGGCTTTGCTAAAAACGATGCTTCTCTAGATACTTTCTTTTGCGACTATGAACCTAAGGCTATTTTAAAGAAAGGAAAATATCTTGATGTCCTTAATCAGGCATTGACTTCTTTTAAAGCCACAAATAAAAACCCCTATAAGAAATTAGTTCAAGCGGTCTTGCTCTCTAGTCGTTATTTAGCTGCTTTCGATTCTTTTGATGATTACCTAAAGAAGCTTAAAGAAGCCACTAAGACCGACTCTGATGAAATAAATTTCCTTGAAAACTTTAGAAAGAACAGTGGTATTTTTGGAATGTGTTTTATTAAAGCTTGCTCAGTTTTTCAATTGAGCGGTTTATTAGATATTCCAGTAACTTCAACTAAAGCTAAGCAATATTTAGCCAAAAGCATTTCTTTAGAAGACAACAATACACAAGCCTTTACTGCTCTTAAAGAAATAGCTAAAGATAACAACATTAGCTGTTATACCTTAAATAGTTTGATTGATGCGGTAAAATAATATGAGAGGATATAAGGCCAATGATAGAAATTCGTTCATTAGCCAAAGACTACTATATTGATAAGAAGCCTTTTAGGGCTTTAAGCAATATTAATCTATCTTTTCCTAGCCAGCAGTTTGTCTCTGTTCTTGGTCCTTCCGGCTGTGGTAAGACCACGCTTTTGAATGTCCTTGGCGGATTAGATAGCATTACTGAGGGCGACATAATCATCAACGGTCAATCCTTAAAGAAGATGAATTCTCAGGAATTGGATTCCTATAGAAATAATGAAATAGGTTTTGTCTATCAGCAATATATTCTTATTCCTCAGTTGACTGTTATTGAAAATATCGAGGTTGCCTT
>ENA-UOOK01001436-UOOK01001436.1-fermentation-metagenome-genome-assembly--contig:-NODE-1436-length-31410-cov-3.670611_pt1 | contig 31410 bp, 21 predicted proteins | sample MGYA00245777_ERZ724023 | MGnify/ENA primary metagenome ERZ724023 (study PRJEB28704, sample SAMN03018312) | fermentation metagenome | biome: anthropogenic terrestrial biome; feature: soil; material...
GGTTATTGTGTTTTCTTTCGTAAACATTGCTAGAATAGTACAGAATATAACTAAAAAGAAATATCTTGTTTTATTCTTAAATCTGTATATTATATAAAAAAGAATTGAAAGCAGGTAAAACATTGCCGCTAAAGATGCTGTCCTTTGTATAATGTAAGTTACCGAATTTACTTGAATTGGATGGCATATAAAGATAGCAGCAGCGAGCAATGAGATAATATTTCTTATTTTAACAGCCTGGTTATCAGAAAAATATTCCAAACGAAGTAAATAATTAAGTATAAGGTAAACAAATATACCATTTAGTATGTGTATTAATAAATTTACAATATGATACACAAGAACATAAGTGCCATTAAAAAAATAGTTTAAAGAAATTGTATAGTATAATATAAATCGATTAGAATAGAAATTCCATATCGCAGTAATGTCTAGTGGGTTTCTTATAGCATAGTTATCGGTTATAGAACTGAAATCATCAAGCGTAAAAGGAGCAAAAAAACTATTTATGTAAACAATAATAGATAAAGATGCAATAATGATAGAAACAATAAATATATTATTTAAATCATTCTCAAAACTAAACAAACTTTTTAAGTTCATTTTTGATTTTACAAGGGTTTGGAGCTTATAATCCTTTTTATACTTCATAAAAACCTCTCTTTATGTTCATTTTTATTTTGATACAAAAAACGCATTTGCCTTTTGTGCCAAAATCTTAGTTTTTGCAGTATAATCTTAATGTATATTGTGAGTTTAACATAACAAACTAATAGGTGTAAAGATGTAGTTGAAAAGTGAATTATGTGATACAATAAACTATAAAATATTTGCAATAAAAAAAGATGGTTATGAAAAGAGAAATACGAAAAGAGAATAGATATGACTAGAGAAATTTACCTTGATAATTGTGCTACTACAAAACCATATAGTGAAGTAATTGAATATATGAATTATGTAAATAAGGAAGTGTACGGAAATCCTTCATCTTTGCATAGAAAAGGCATAGAAGCTGAAAAATTAATTAAAAAAGCAAGACAAAGTATCGCCGATTCTATTGATGTTTTAAATAAAGAAATATTCTTTACATCAGGAGGAACAGAAGCAAATAACCTAGCTATAATTGGTTATCTAAAAGCAAATCCAAGAAAAGGTAGGCATATAATAACATCAAAAATAGAACATCCTTCTGTACTTGAAGTTTTTAAATCTCTACAAGATGAAGGATATAATGTTGAATATATTGATGTGGATAAAAATGGTATAATTGACCTTGAAATTCTTAAAAGTAAAATTAGCTCAGAAACAGCTTTAATTAGTGTTATGTATGTTAATAATGAGACAGGAAGCATTCAGCCAGTTGATGAAATTGCTAATATAAGGAATGCGTGTAACAGTGATACGGTATTTCACGTTGATGCTGTGCAGGCATTTGGCAAGCTAAAGATTAAACCAGGAAAATCAAAAATTGATATGTTGTCAATAAGTTCACATAAAATTCATGGTCCTAAAGGTGTGGGGGCACTTTATAAAACTGGAAATATAAAAATCAGACCTATAATTTTTGGAGGAGGGCAAGAAACATTAATTCGTTCAGGAACTGAAAATCTGGTTGGAATTTGTGGATTTGGCCTTGCCAGTGAAATATCACAAAATAATATTAATAGTAGTTGGAAAAAGGTACTTGAGTTAAATGAATTGTTCAGAATTAAGCTGAAAGAAAGTATTGAAAAAATTACTATATTATCCCCTCAGGACGCGTCACCATATATACTTAATGTCTCATTTGCAGATGTTAAGGGAGAAGTTTTACTTCATCATCTTGAGGAAAAAGAGATATTTGTTTCTACAGGCTCAGCTTGTTCTTCGAGAAAAAATAGACATAGTCATGTTTTGCAAGCTATGGGTTGCCATTCAAATATAATTGATGGAGCAGTGAGATTTAGTTTTTGCGAAGAAAATACTGTAGAAGATATTAAGTTTACTATTGAAGCTTTGAAAGAAATTATACCCAAAATAGCGTTAAAATAACAATATAAACACGATGTTAATACATACATTGAGTATGATGGAAGGAGAAAACATTTTGAATGAATGTAAATCTAAGAATGTAATATTGGTCAGATATGGTGAAATTATGCTTAAAGGGCTTAATAGAAGCACATTTGAGAAAAAACTTATTAGTAATATTCGATATTCATTAAATGGTATAGGACCAATTAGTGTAGAAAGATCTCAAGGAAGAGTCTTTATAGAGCCGCTTGATGATAATTATGATACTGATAAAGCTATGGATATTTTAACCAGGGTTTTTGGAATTGTATCAGTAAGTCCAGCAGTGAAAATAAACAGTGATTTTGAAGATATGAAACAAAATGCTTTTAAGTTAACAAAAGAAGCTATTGAAGCTGGTAAAGGAAAAACATTTAAGGTTATAACAAAAAGAGGAAATAAAAAGTTTCCTATGGATTCGCCAGAAATAAATAGCGAGCTTGGAGGTTTCTTACTTGAAAGTTTTCCATCAATAGCGGTTGATGTTAATACTCCTTCTTTTGTAATATACGTAGAGGTTAGAGAGTTTACCTATCTTTATACAGAAATCATTCATTCCAATGGAGGATTACCTGTAGGAACCAACGGAAAAGCTATGTTACTATTATCTGGAGGAATAGATAGCCCTGTAGCTGCATGGATGATGGCTAAAAGAGGATTGGAAATTGATGCTGTACATTTTTATAGCTATCCATATACAAGCGAAAGATCAAAAGAAAAGGTCATTGATCTAGCGAAGATACTTACCTTGTATTGTCAAAGTATAAACCTTTATATAGTGCCTTTTACAGAAATTCAAGAGCAGATATCAGATAAATGCCCTCATGACCAAATGACAATAATTATGAGAAGAATTATGATGATTATAGCTGAAAAGCTAGCTGCTAAAGCAGGAGCACTTGCATTAATAACTGGAGAAAGTTTAGGGCAAGTGGCAAGTCAAACAATACAGAGTATATCTGTTACTAATGCTTCAGTTAGTGTACCAGTATTTAGACCACTGATTGGCATGGATAAGAATGAGGTCATTAGTCTAGCTAGAAAAATAGGTACCTTTGAGACATCAATATTGCCATATGAAGATTGTTGTACTGTTTTTGTAGCAAAGCATCCTGAAACCAGACCTAAGTTAGATAGAATAATATATTCTGAATCAAAATTAGATGTTGATAGTTTAATAAATAATGCATTAGAAAATGTCGAATTAATAAAGGTATGATATTGACAATATAAAAATTTTAGAGCAAAATCATTATATACATTTTTAAATAAACATTGATTCCAACGTGGAATGGATATTAATGTTGTGGAGGTTTATTACATGAGGTTGGAAGTAGGAAAGGTTCCAAATGATATTTTAAAAGAGATAGTTATTGATAAAATAAAGCATAACCGTGATGAGGTTATTCTCAGACCTCAAATAGGAGAAGATTGCTGTGGTGTAGACTTTGGAGAGTACATATGTGTTCTTTCAAGTGATCCAATAACAGGAGCAATAAATGAAATAGGTCAACTTGCAGTTCATGTTTCTTGTAACGATGTTGCTGCTTGCGGAGTAGAACCTTTGGGGTTGCTTGTTACAATTTTGGCTCCTGATGGTACAACTAAAGAGGATATTGATACTGTCATGACTCAGCTTACTAATGCTGCTAATACATTAAATGTTGATATTATGGGAGGACATACAGAGATAACAAGATCTGTAAAAAGAATGGTGATTATTACCACAGCTATTGGGAAGGTAGTAAAAGGCAAGCTTGTTAAGTCTTCTGGAGCTAAGACTGGTGATTGCATAATACTAACAAAAACAGCTGGCATGGAGGGTACTGCAATTATAGCACATGATAAGGAGTCAGAGTTAATAAATGTATTTGGTGTAGAATTTGTAAATAAAGCTAAGTCTTTTATTAATAATATTAGTGCTGTGAACGAAGGTGTAATAGCTGGAAAATTTGGAGTTAATTCTATGCATGATGTTACAGAAGGAGGAGTTCTTGGCGCTGTTTGGGAAGTTGCTGAAGCTTCGAAGGTCGGGGTTATTCTTTACAAAGAAAAAATTCCTATAGCGTATGAAACAAATGAGATATGTAAGTTATATTCTATAAATCCATTACGACTTATATCCAGTGGCTGCATGATTATTACATGTAGTGATGGAGAAGGACTGGTTAGGGAACTGGAGAAAAAAGGTGTGAAAGGAACCATTATTGGTGAAGTGAAAGAAGGTAATGATAAATTAATTATGGAAGTAGGCACTAGTATAGAGAGCGCAAGTGGTAATAATATATTTAAAATTGATCCTCCGGGCTCAGACGAATTATTTAGAATCTGAATTTTTGTCGTGCCAGGTACAAAATCAAAAAGGAGAGTGTAAAAATGATAGATTTAAAGGAAATTTATAGTGTTGATCCAGAAGTTGCAGTTGCAATAAAAGACGAGATTAATAGGCAAGGCAATAAAATAGAGTTAATAGCTTCTGAAAATTTTGTTAGCGAAGCTGTATTACAAGCTATGGGAACTCCCTTAACTAATAAATACGCAGAAGGTTATCCAGGTAAGAGATATTACGGTGGCTGCGAGCATGTTGATGTAGTCGAAAATTTAGCAATAGAGAGAGTAAAGCAACTTTTTGGTGCAGAACATGCTAATGTTCAACCTCACTCAGGGGCACAAGCAAATATGGCTGCATTTTTTGCTGTTTTAAATCCGGGCGATACCATACTTGGTATGGATCTAGCCCATGGAGGTCATTTAAGTCATGGAATGGCTAAAAATATATCGGGCAAGTATTTTAATGTAGTTTCATATGGAGTAAGAAGAGATAATTGCTATATAGATTATGATGATGTTCGTAAAAAAGCAAAAGAAGCAAAACCAAAATTGATTATTGCTGGAGCTAGTGCATATCCAAGAGAAATAGACTTCAAAAAATTCAGAGAAATAGCTGACGAAGTAAATGCATACCTTATGGTAGATATGGCTCATATAGCAGGATTAGTTGCAGCGGGTATTCATCCTAACCCAGTACCATATGCTCATATTGTTACTTCCACGACTCATAAAACCCTTCGCGGACCTAGAGGTGGTCTGATTCTATGCAATTCTGATATGGCTAAAAAGATAGACAGTGCTGTATTCCCAGGCATACAAGGTGGTCCTTTAATGCATATTATAGCAGCTAAAGCTGTAAGCTTTAAGGAGGCACTAACCGATGAATTCAAAAACTATCAGAAGCAAATAGTTAAAAATGCAGAAGCTCTTGCTGCAAGCTTAACCAACAAAGGATTTAGCTTGGTTTCTGGTGGAACTGATAATCACCTGATGCTAATAGATTTAACTAACAAGGGAGTCACTGGGAAAGAAGCTCAATATATGCTTGATGAAATTGGTATTACTGTTAATAAGAACGGGATTCCTTTTGACACCCTAAGTCCATTTGTAACCAGTGGAATAAGAATTGGTACACCAGCTGTAACAACCCGTGGAATGAAGGAAAGCGACATGGAAGTTATTGCAGAATTAATAAGCTTAACGATTACTGATCATGTAAACTCCAGAGACAAAATAATTAAAGGTGTTAAAGGAATTTGTGACAAATATCCTTTATATGAAGTTAGAAGTTAGAAGTTAGAAGTTAGAGATTAAAAGTAAAGAGCTAAGGGTGGGAAGCTAAGGGTGGGAAGCTAGAGGTGGGAAGTTGTTTAATGTTATCAGAAATTAGATATTAGAACATCTAATCTTTCACATCTCACTTCAAGAAAATTCGCTTTGCTCATAACTATGATTAATGATGCGAATTTTCTTGTTCGCTAGGGGGAACTACTTCCCCCTTCGACGGATGTCAGGATCTTGATGCATCCTGAACACCCCCTCTAAACCGGGAAGGAGAGTCCCCTTTCCAAACTCCAGTATAGTAATTTTTAGAAGATTTATAAATTACTATACTCCAAGAAATTATTTGGGTGTTATTTTTTTAACTTTTGTATTATAATAACAATATGCCTATATTAAACGCACAAATAATTCAGCATCTCATTTATTACGATATCTATACATTTAATGAGTTTTATAGGTGTAGATTTATCAAAATAAGATTTTTATTTTAAATAGCAGGGGGAATTTATGAACAAAAAACTTGAACATTTTAAAGAATTTATAAAAAATAAAAAAATAGCTGTAATCGGATTAGGAATAAGCAATACTCCTTTAATTAAATATTTGTTTAGTTTGAATGGGAATATTACAGCCTTTGATATAGCTGAAGAGAGCCAACTGCAGCATACTATAATTGAGTTGAACAAATATGGAAAATTAAATTACTTTCTTGGGAAAGATTATTTAACTCACTTAGAAGGTTTTGATATAGTATTTAAAACACCTAAAATTAGATTTGATATACCAGAACTAGAAGCTGAAAGGCAAAGGGGAGCATTGATTACATCGGAGATGGAACTGTTTATGGAGCTATGTCCTGCCGATATTATTGGAATTACTGGAAGTGACGGAAAAACCACTACTACAACAATAATATATAACATTTTAAAAGAGGCCGGATTGAATTGCTGGCTTGGTGGCAATATAGGAACACCTTTAATAGATAAAATTGAAGAGATTAAAGAAAATGACAAGGTGATTTTAGAATTAAGTAGCTTCCAACTACATACTATGAAAATTAGTCCCAGTACAGCTGTTGTTACTAACTTAACACCAAACCATCTTGATGTGCATAAATCAATGGAAGAATATGTAGAAGCAAAAAAGAATATATTTCTTTATCAAAGAAATGATAATATAGTTGTATTAAACTATGATAATGTTATCACAAATAATTTTGCCAAGGATTCCAAAGGGAATGTACGGTACTTTAGTCGGCTTAATACACTAGAATCAGGAGTTTTTGTAAGTAATGGAATAATTATTTTCAGAGCAAATGGGAAAGATAAGGAAATTGTTAGGGTAGAAGATATTGTTATACCCGGAGTCCATAATGTAGAAAACTATCTTGCAGCAATAGGTGCAACTATTGATATTGTGAGCCCTGAAATAGTAAAAAAAGTAGCAACTTCTTTTTCGGGTGTTGAACATAGAAATGAATTTGTCAGAGAGGTTAATGGAATCAAGTTTTATAATGATTCCATAGGTAGTTCTCCAACTAGAACTATTGCAAGTCTTAATTCTTTTGATAAAAAAGTAATTTTAATTACAGGAGGATATGATAAAAATATCCCTTATGATGTTATAGGAGAAACACTTATTAATAAAACTAAAGTTGTTATCCTTTTAGGACAAACTGGCCCTCTCATAGAGAAGGCTATAATTGATGAGTTTGTAAAGACCGCTAACAAGCCTGAATTAACTATATTTAAAGCAGCTAGTCTAGAAGCTGCAGTTGAAAAGGCATATGATATAGCTCAAAATGATGATATAATTATTTTATCACCAGCTAGCGCAAGTTTTGATATGTTTAAAAACTTTGAAGAACGTGGAAGAAGATTTAAAGAAATAGTTAATTCCTTGTTAGAAGTGATAAAATGAGATGAGGTGATGGTATGGTAATAAAATCTGTATTAAAAGAACTAACTGAATTAGGTGGTGTAAGTGGATACGAATACAGAGTGTCAGAAATTTTGTCCAATCATTTCAAGGAATATTGTGATGATGTACAAATAGACAAATTCGGAAATGTTGTTGGCTTAAAAAAAGGTACTAATTCTGAGAAAAAAATAATGGTTACAGCCCATTATGATGAAATTGGACTATTAGTAAAAAGTATTGATGAAAATGGTTTTATTAGGTTCGCTAAAATAGGTGGTATAGACCCCAAAATACTTTTAGCAGGAGAAGTAATTATATATGGTGAAAAAACTTTACCAGGTGTAATAGGTGCGAAACCTCCTCATTTATTAAGTCCTGAAGAAAGGAAGAAAACAGTAAAAATTCAGGATCTTTACATAGATACAGGAATGAGCTTTGATGAAGTGACTAAATATGTTACTATAGGAGATTATATAACCTTCAAACCTATCTCTTTGGAACTAAAATCGGATTATTTTGCTACAAAAGCTTTAGATAATAGATGCAGCTTTGCCTCTATGCTTGTAGCCTTAGAAGAATTAAAAGGGTTAAGGCAAGAGTTTGATATCTACTTTGTTGCTACAGTACAAGAGGAAGTTCATTTAACTGGTGCAATTACTGCATCTTACAATATTGAGCCTGACTTGGCAATTGTTGTTGATGTGTGCCACGGAGAAATGCCTGATGTTCCTAAAGAGAGATCATCAGCTTGTGGTAAAGGACCTGCAATAGCTATAGGACCAGTCCTGGATAAAAAACTTACAAAGAAACTTCTTGAAAAAGCTAAAAATGAAAACATAAAATACCAGATTGATGTGGAATCTGGAGGAACAGGAACTGAAGCTTGGGCTACACAAGTTTCCCGCTGTGGCATACCTACTGTGCTTATATCAATTCCTTTGAAATACATGCATACACCTGTGGAAACCCTTTCTATTTCTGATGTGTCGAGCGTGGGAAGGCTTATTGCAAGATTTACGGCATCTTTAGTTATTGAAGATTTTAAGCAAAAGGAGGCATCATTATGGACATGCAAAAAATAAAAGAGCTTACTGAACTCAATGGAGTTTCTGGCAATGAAGATTTAGTAAGGGAATATATTAAAACTACTATTTCTCCTTATGTAGATGAAATTTTCACTGATGCACTGGGTAATTTGATTGCATTTAAGAAAGGAAAATCTTCAAATATTGATATAATGCTTTCAGCTCACATGGATGAAGTTGGTTTTATTGTTACTGGTTATACAGATACTGGTCTGATAAAATTTGCAAATGTTGGTGGAATAGATGAAAGAATTCTTCCTGGCAAAACGGTACTTTTGGGTGATGACAAAATTCCAGGTGTAATTAGTGCAAAAGCAATTCATCTACAGGAAAGAGAAGAGTTTCTCTCTAATTGGAAACAAAGAAATTTGTATATTGATATTGGAACTGAGAAAAAGGATGAAACAGAGAGTCTTGTTGAGCTTGGTGAATACATATCATTTAATAGTAATTTTCAGGAATTGGGGGAAGAATGTGTAAAAGCAAAAGCTCTTGATGATCGTTTAGGCTGTGCAATTCTTATGGAAGCACTAAAAGGAACTTATGAATTTAACTTATATGCATGCTTCACTGTACAGGAAGAAATTGGGCTCAGAGGTGCTGAAGTTGCAGCGTATAGAATAAAACCCGACCTTGCACTTGTTATTGAAGGTACAACTTGCTCGGATGTTCCTGAAACAGAAAAGCATCAGCATTCTACAAGGCTTGGCAAAGGTGCTGTTCTTACAATAATAGATGGTAGTTCTTATGCAGATAAAGATCTTGTTAATTATATTTATAAACTTGCAAAAGATAAAAACATACCTGTGCAGTTCAAAGAAACAGCTACAGGTGGCAATGATGCGGGAAAAATCCAAAGAACTGGCATTGGCGTGAAAGTGGCAATAATTTCAGTACCTTGCCGATATATTCATTCACCTGTATCATTAATGTCCAAAAAAGATTATGAAAGCTCACAGAATCTGGCACTTGCAGTCCTGGAAGATATGAGCAGCAATATGAATAAACTGCAAAGCTTAATAAAGGAGGAAAAATAAATGTTTGAACTATTAACTAGACTAACTCAAACTTTTGGAGTATCAGGAAATGAGGAAGAAATAAGAAGTTTGATTATTAACGAAATTAAAGGAAAAGTTGATAATATATCAATAGACCCATTAGGAAATTTAATAGCCATGAAGAAGGGCAATGTTAATAAAGATAACTGTAAAAAAATAATGCTTGCTGCTCATATGGATGAAATTGGTATCATAGTAACTCATATTGATGAAAAAGGGTTCATAAGATTTTCAAATATTGGCGGAGTTTCTCCTTTTGTATCTATTAGTCAAAGAGTCAAATTTAAAAATGGTACAATAGGCGTCGTTTCCTACGAGCAAAAATTAGATGACATTAAAAATCTAAAACTTCCAAAGATGTATATAGATATTGGAGCTAAAAGTCGTGAAGAAACAGAAATGATGATTAATATAGGAGATACTGCGTGTTTCTGTGGAGATTCAGTAAAACAAGGCGACTATGCAATATCTAAGGCGATGGATAATAGATGCGGATGTACTGTAGCTATAGGAGTAATAAATAAACTTAAAGATATAGAAACTGATAATGAAATCTATTTTGTATTTACTGTTCAAGAAGAGGTAGGTTTAAGAGGTGCAAAAACTTCTGCTTACCAAATAATGCCGGACATTGCTATAGCATTAGATGTTACTAGTACAGGTGACCGACCTGAATCAAATATAATGGAAGTTAAGCTTGGCAAAGGTCCTGCAATAAAAATAAAAGATAGCTCAGTCATATGCCATCCGGAAGTAAAGAAATTACTAGTAGCTGCAGCTAAAAGAATAAATATTCCTTATCAATATGAAATACTTGAAGCTGGCGGAACAGATGCAGGGGCAATACATACCACTTGTGGTGGAATTCCTTCAGGAGCTGTATCAATACCAACAAGATATATTCACAGTCCTGCGGAAATGGTTTCTTTAGAAGATCTTGAGAATGCAGTAAAGCTTGTTACGGAAGCAATAAAATAAAAAAAGTACTTTATTTTTTATCAAATATGTTGTAAAATAGATTTGCGACTTTTATGTTGAGTTATGCAGGAATGTTGAAATAGTAACTTCGGCTATAATTTCACTTTCGTTCATGTGCTATCCGCCCAGAACACGTGAAAAATCCAAAGTAATATTTCAAACTTCCTTAGCAGTTTGGTAGAATGGTGTAATGCATTAAATTTAATATTTTTTAGGATGGAAGGATGGTAGAAATGGCTAAATTTATATTTCTAGGATTATTTTTTGCTATTATGATTGTTGTGGGATTATATAGCAGAAAAAAAGTTACAAATGTTAATGATTTTCTTTTAGGTGGGAGAAACATGGGCCCTTGGATCTCAGCTTTCTCTTATGGTACAACATATTTTTCAGCTGTTATTTTCATAGGTTATGCAGGAAGAATTGGTTGGAATTTTGGTGTTTCTGCAACATGGATAGGAATTGGAAATGCAATTATTGGAAGTTTAATTGCGTGGTTGGTAATGGCAAAAAGAACTCGTAAAATGACCAATGATATGAATGCTTCTACTATGCCGGGATTTTTTGAAAAAAGGTATGATAGTAAAGCAATGAAGATTGCAACAGCAGCAATTATATTTATATTTCTTGTACCTTACACAGCTTCAGTTTATCAGGGGCTTGGGTATCTATTTGAGCAGGCATTTAATATACCATATATATATTGCATGTTAGCAATGGCTGTTCTTACAGGGGCCTATTTAATGTTAGGAGGCTATGTAGCTACAGCGCTAAATAACTTTGTCCAAGGACTAATTATGATTGCTGGAATAATATTTATGCTCTATTATATTATTTCAAATCCTGCTGTTGGTGGATTGCAAGAAGGTATATCAAGGCTTAGAACTATTGACCTAAATCTTGCAAAGCCTTTTGGGCCAGCTCCTGTTGATCTTTTAGGACTGGTCATGCTTACCAGCCTTGGAACATGGGGTTTGCCTCAAATGGTTCATAAATTTTATGCAATTAAGGATGAAGCTGCAATAAAAAAAGGTACAATAATTTCCTCTTTATTTGCTTTGCTTATTGCTGGTGGAGCTTATTTTGTTGGTTCTTTCGGAAGACTTTTCTTTATATATAATAATGCTGCAATTCCTGAAAATCCTGATATGGTAATGCCTTTAGTTCTACAATGGGCTTTACCAGATGCTCTTTTTGGGTTAATAATAGTTCTGGTGCTCTCAGCCTCCATGTCAACCCTTTCATCTCTTGTTTTAGTATCAAGCTCTGCCGTTGCAGTAGACTTAATAAAGGGCACATGGTCTCCAAACATTAGCAGAAAACGAGAAATGTTATATTTGCGTTTATTCTGTGCAATTTTTGTTCTTTTCTCCTTTGTAGTTGCAATAACTCCTAATGCTATACTCACACTTATGTCTTTTTCCTGGGGTACCATTTCAGGAGCATTCTTAGCACCTTTTCTATATGGACTGTATTGGAAGGGCACTACAAGAGCAGGCGCTTGGGCTGGAATACTATCAGGATTTTTATGCTCAGTTGGAGGAGCAATATTATTTGGAATGAATGCGAAGCTTGCACCTAATATTGGTGCCGTATCAATGGTGGTATCATTAATTGCTGTACCCGTAGTAAGTATGCTTACTAAAAAAGAAATAAGTGCTTTTCAAGCCAAATCAGGTATTCCTGTAGCTGAAACTGTAAAGGTAAAAACACAATAATTTAGTCTGAGAGACTATGATTTTATAGATTAAAATTATTATGGAAATTTCATCGTCTTGACTTTGAATGAGTTTTTGCGTTAAAATTAACATTATGAAAACACAGTTATTTATACAGTTATTAATGGGGGTTATAGAATAAATGAAAAAACTAATGTTAGGTAATGAGGCTGTTGCTAGGGGAGCTTATGAAGCTGGCGTTACTGTTGCTACTGCATATCCTGGCACACCAAGTACTGAAATAACAGAAAATATTGCAAAATATGATGACATATATTCTGAATGGTCACCAAATGAAAAAGTGGCCTTGGAAGTTGCAATTGGTGCATCTGTAGCAGGGGCACGTGCTATTTGTTCAATGAAGCATGTAGGACTTAATGTTGCAGCAGATCCACTATTCACAGTTTCTTACACTGGTGTAAATGGCGGCTTGGTCATAATGGTAGCAGATGATCCTGGGATGCATAGTTCTCAGAATGAACAAGATAGTAGGTATTATGCTAGAGCTTCAAAGATACCTATGCTTGAACCTGCCGATAGTAGCGAGTGTAAAGATTTTGTAAAAGAAGCCTTTAAAATAAGTGAGGATTTTGATACTCCTGTTATAGTAAGGCTTACAACTAGAATTGCCCATTCGCAGAGTATAGTAGAAATAAACGAAAAAGATGATTATGTTCTCAAAGAATATAAAAAGGATTTTAACAAATTTGTAATGATGCCTGCAATGGCAAGAAAAAGACATATCGAAGTTGAAAAACGCATGGTTAAACTTGGAGACTTTTCCAGTAAATCTAGTTTTAATCAAATTGAGTGGGGAAGAAAAGATATCGGAATTATTACTAGCGGTATTTCTTATCAATATTCTAAAGAAGTTTTTGGTGATGTTTCTTATTTGAAGCTTGGTATGGTTTATCCTTTACCCATTGACTTAATAAAAGAATTTGCAAAGGAAGTTGACACATTATATGTAGTTGAAGAATTAGAACCATTTATAGAGGATGAAATTAAAAAGTCTGGTATAAAAGTTATCGGTAAAGAATTATTACCTGTTACAGGTGAGTTTAGTGCTAAAATAATTAAAGATAAGATTCTAGGAGTAGATGAAGCTACTTCATCAAATACAGGAATAAACCTGCAAGCGCCTGTTCGTCCACCTGTAATGTGTCCTGGATGTCCTCATAGAGGGGTATTTTATATTTTGAAAAAGCTTAAACTTATTGTTACAGGGGATATCGGCTGCTATACTCTTGGTGCTTTACCACCCATTGAAGGCATTGATACTTGTGTATGTATGGGAGCAAGTATAGGTATGGCACATGGAATAGAAAAAGCAAGAGGAAAAGATTTCAGAAAGAAAACAGTAGCTATATTGGGAGATTCGACCTTCATACATTCAGGTATAACAGGTTTAATTGACATTGTATATAATAAAGGTAACTCAACAGTCATTATCTTAGATAATTCCATAACTGGAATGACTGGACATCAACACAATCCATCTACTGGTTATACCATAAAAGGTGAGCCTACCAAACAAGTAGACTTAGTAAAATTAGCTTATGCTATTGGCATTGAAAGAGTCAAGATAGTTGATCCTAATGATTTGAAAAAATTAGAACAAGTAATCAAAGAGGAAACAGAAGCTGACGAACCTTCTCTTATAATTGCTCAAAGGCCTTGTGCTTTGTTAAAGTATGTTAAGTTTGAGGGACCATTAAAAATTAATAAAGATAAATGCACAAGATGCAAGATGTGTATGAAAATTGCTTGCCCTGCAATAGTAGATAATGGTAGCTTTATTGAAGTTAACGAAGCTCTTTGCGTAGGGTGCAATTTGTGTACCCAAGTTTGTAAGTTTAATGCTTTTGAAAGGGTTGGTGATAATAATGGCTAATCTTAATGTAATGATAGTAGGAGTAGGCGGTCAGGGTTCTTTACTTGCTAGTAGAATGATCGGTACAGTGGCAATGAAAAAAAACTATGATGTCAAAGTATCAGAAGTTCATGGCATGTCCCAAAGAGGTGGCAGTGTGGTAACCTATGTGAAACTTGGTGAGAAGATAAACTCACCCTTAGTTGAAATAGGTGATGCTGATATTATCATGTCCTTTGAAAAGCTTGAAGCCTTAAGATGGGTAGATTATTTAAAAAAAGATGGTAAGTTAATAATAAATGATCAGCGAATTAATCCAATGCCCGTAATTACAGGAAAGGAAAAATATCCTGAAGGTGTACTGGATGCATTAAAAGATAAATATGGCAATAATGTTATAAGTATCGACGCTTTACAAATAGCAAAAGAATTGGGGAATATCCGCGTAGTTAATATGGTTTTAATAGGAATATTAGCAAGCATATCTTCAATTGAAAAAGAAATATGGTTGGAAGCTTTGAAGGAAATTCTACCTGCCAAATTACATGCTATAAATGAGAAAGCCTTTGAAATTGGATTTAAAAATGCAGCATAAGCGTTGTGAAATAGATGTTCTATAGGCATTGTGATATAAATGCCGAATAGTCAAAGAATAATCAGGAGGTCAGATTTATATGGAGTATTGGAACCATACTTATGAATGTATGGGCAGGGAAGAGATGGCAACGGTTCAGCTCGAAAGGTTGATTGAAACTGTTAAAAGAGTTTATCATAATGTTCCTCATTATAGAAATAAAATGCAGGCCAAAGGTATTGAACCAGGTGATTTGAAAACACTTGATGACCTTAAACATTTACCTTTTACCTATAAGCAGGATTTGAGAGATAATTATCCTTACGGGCTATTTGCAGCTCCCCTAAGTGAAATTATAAGAATACATGCATCTTCAGGAACTACAGGTAAACAAACAGTCGTAGGTTACACAAGAAAAGACATTGAAACTTGGTCTGAAGTGACTGCACGTACTTTAACTTGTGCAGGAGCAGATAAATCGTCTTTTGTACAAATAGCATACGGTTATGGACTTTTTACTGGTGGTCTGGGAATGCATTATGGTACAGAAAAAATAGGTGCTTCGGTCATTCCGATATCTGGTGGAAATACCAAAAGGCAGCTTCAGATAATGAAGGATTTTGGGACGACCATTTTAGCATGTACTCCTTCCTATGCTCTCTATTTGGCAGAAGAATTAGAGGAAGCCGGCATAAAGAAGGAAGATTTGAATCTAAAAGCTGGGATATTTGGTGCTGAACCTTGGTCCGAACAAATGAGAGAAGAAATTGAGAAGCGGCTTGGTATTCTCGCAATTGATATATATGGATTAAGCGAGGTAATGGGTCCTGGTGTTGCAAATGAATGTAAATATAAATGCGGCTTGCATATTCATGAAGATCATTTTATTCCGGAAATTATCAATCCGGAAACAGAAGAGGTACTCCCAGCTGGTTCTGTAGGCGAGCTCGTATTTACTACTATTACTAAAGAAGGCCTCCCGTTGATTAGATATCGTACCAGAGATATTACTTCATTTACTTATGGAACCTGTGAATGTGGAAGAACTAGTGTCAGAATGAATAAAATTTGTGGCAGAACAGATGACATGATTATTATAAGAGGAGTCAATGTTTTTCCATCTCAAATTGAAAGTGTTTTACTTGACTTAGGGGAAACTGCACCGCATTATCAACTGATAGTTGATAGAGTAGGTAAACTTGATATGCTTGAAATTCGTGTTGAAATGAATCAGACTATGTTTTCTGATCAGGTAAGAAACATTGAAAATACAGAAAAGAAAATTAGGAGTGCAATAGAAAGTACCCTAGGAATTAGTACAAAAGTTAAACTTGTTGAACCAAAGTCGATTGAAAGAAGTGAAGGTAAAGCCAAAAGAGTAATTGACAATCGTAGAATATAATTCTGGTGTAAACTTATTATATGAGAATCAAACACTATTATACAAGAAGGAGTGATTGAAATGGTAAAACAGATTTCGGTTTTTCTTGAAAACAAGTCAGGCAGGTTGGCTGATGTTACTAGAACACTTGGTACAAATAATATCGACATAAGTGCTTTATCAATTGCAGATACAACAGACTTTGGGATTCTCAGACTTATCGTAAATAATCCTGATAAAGCTGAAGAAGTTCTTAAAAAGGATGGTTTTACAGTAGCTAGCACTGATGTATTGGCAATAGCAGTTGAAGATAAGCCAGGAGGCTTGTCTCAGGCTTTAACAGTATTAGAAGAAAACTCAATAGGTATAGAATATATATATGCTTTTGTAGGCAAATGTTCAAATGAAGCACTTGTAATTTTACGATTAGATAAACCTTGCGAAGCAATTGAAATATTGAAGAAAAATGAGATCAAGGTATTAGAACAAGAAGATATTTGTGTGCTCTAAGGTATTGATGTAATGTGATACATCTCTCTGCACAAACAGTATTTGTTATTGAGTGAGAAATGTCCTCTTTTTATTCTGGGGTTAATTATATTATTAAGAATCTTAGTATATTTAAAGAGAGAAAAGAAAGGTGGTGAAAGGCCTGGTTTTTGGCGAACAAACAGAAAACAATTATTAGGAATAGCATAAATTTAAACTTGACTTGGATTGTCCAATATTTAGAAACCAGGTACCTATGAAAAGCAACTTTGATAAATTTATTGAAAAAATACCACAAAATATTCACTCATATACAGATTCTTATTTAGGGAAGAATCTGGCTGTTTTTATACCTAAAGAATTTGTAATAGAAATTAAGATGAAAATGATGGATTATAACTTTGTAATATTTCATACAACACCACCTCCTGTAAAAATTGAGAATATAAAGTATCAATTTAAGAAGGGAAGCTTTATTTGTTTTGAACCTGGGGAAGAGGTAATAGTTAATCCTACATCAAGTGTAGGAAAGATTAGTTACATATCTATTTATATCAACAAAGAATTTTTCGAAAAAATAGCACACCAAATAATTGAAAAGGGGAAAATGAAATTAAAAAAAGAACATAATGCTTATAGTCACCTGCTTTTAGATTTAATAGGATTATTCATTGAAGAATTGATAAGCTTTGGAAATCACACACTAATGGCTGAAATTATAGAAAAGCAAATAGTGATACAATTGCTAAGGGATTTTCTGCCCAATAATATAATACATAAGAAGCACAGATTTACTGATAATAGTAATGACAATAGTTATATAGAAAAAGCTATATTGTATATGCAAGAATATTATAGCAGCAATATTACAATAAGTGAAATATGTAATAATATCTTTATAAGTCCATATCATTTTCAAAGAATTTTTAGAAAACATATGAAGCAAACACCATATCGCTATTTAATGGGAATGAGAGTCGATATAGCTAAGGAAATGTTAGTAAATGGTAAGTCCAATATTCAAGAGATAGCTAGGATTTGCGGTTTTACAAGTACATCTCATTTTTCTGCAGTATTTAAGCGTATAGAAGGAGATTCTCCATCGGAATATAGAAAAAATAGAACAAAAAATGATTCTTGTGTAACCAAAAATTAAAGCAATTTTATATAAAAAAGATGATAATATTACGCCCTCCGTTTAATAGTTAATAGAGTATAATAATGTAATTACAATACATGATTTTGAAGGAACTTTAATCCATGATTATTAAATAATATCACTGTAAACGAGGGGTGAAGTAAATGTTTAAAAAGAATAAAATGCAGTACATACTACTATCAACCATATTAGTTTTTAGTATGCTCATGCAAATCGCTCATCCCATATTAGTTTGGGCATTAGAGGATATAGAGGGGCAGATAAAAAGTGAGTGGTCAGCGGAAGATTTCATAACAGATAAACTTCAAGGGGAAGAATCATCAAAACTTGTATTCCAAATCCTTGATGAAAAAGGAGAAGCTTTTCCGGATGTTGAGCTGGAATTAGTAAAGAGAGGAACAAATGGTTATGAAAGAGCATTTGATTCTCTTCAAAAGAGTAATTCAGATGGGTTTGCAAATTTTCCGGATATTAGTTTAGAACCGGAAGCAAGTTATGGTGTTATTGCAAGTGGTTTGTTGCAAAGCCTAGCATCTGATTATTCAAAGGATCCGGTCATCTGGTTTACTGCTTTACCAGATGATTTGAGTACTAAAATAGCTGGTGCAGAAATTATAAGTATAAGCTTAGAAAACCAAAATATGCACAGATTTATTTTGAATCCACTTAATGAAAATAATCTTATGGTGTATGGTGATATCAAATTCATATCTATTAATGGAGAAACAGATGATGGATCAACTTTCACTAAGTTGATCAACTTCTATAATCCTACAGTACCGCTAGTATTACCGGAAGGTAAATATACCATAAATATGAATGCCAACACAATAATTGATGCTGATTGGCCCAATTATTTTTTTACTAAAACAATTAATATTCCCTCAGATATACCTACAGAAGCTTTGGAACCTGAAGAACTGGATTATCCTATAATAAACATAGGTGGAGAAACATCCGCAGAGCTAATATTAAAGCCATCAGCAGCTGTAGAAGATCCCGAAGGTATAGTCTCCGCAATATCAATTTTCCCTGAAGGGCAGCTTAAGACTTCAATTATATATACACAAATAACAGGAGGAATAAGAAAAATTTACCTAACACCTGGAACCTATGACACTATAACTGCAATATCTACCTATATTTCTACGGATACTATTACATATTTTTTAGAAAGACAGATTACTGTTAGCGAAAAGGAAGCTTTTGTTTTAAATCTAGATGATAGATTTACTTCAACTTTAAAAACTGATAAAACTTCCTATGAAAAAGGTGATGTGGTGAATTTAGATTATTCCATCAAAGATTCTAGCGGTTCAAATGGCACAAATAGTACCAATAGTATCAATGAAAATGTACTAATTGCAAAAGCAAAAAATTTACCTATTTCTATTACAAGAGAAGAGGCAGATTGGTCTACCCAAGTGCCAACTCTAAGAATACTAAATTCCAATAATGAAGAGATCTATGTTGAAAAAATCGAGCCGGATCCGGGTTTAGATAAAAATGAGTTTATTTTAGACAAATGGAATGGCTGGAATCCATTCTCGGTTGATCAATATGAGTATTCATCATCAAAGGTAGATTTAGTGCAAAAACTGGAAATGACAGAACCTTTCTTTTCAAGGACATATAAAATTCCTGAGGACATTGCCAGCGGTGTTTATACAGCCGAAATTGATCTTGGCGAGGGTACACATTCTCATACACAAAACACTGCAAGATTTATTATTATAGGTCAAGAGTCTAATGCACCTATATTAGAATCATTAGTTTCACCAACAAATGCAAAAGCTATAATGATAAAAGGAAATGCAATGCCTAAAGATGAAATAAGTATTTATTATTCTTTAAATGGTGAAATTGCAAAAACTTTAATTGGAACAAAACAGGCTGCTGAAGAAACAGGATTTTTTGAAATAGAATTTGAACCTACACAAGAGGGTATCTATAGCTTTGTGGCAAGTTGTGATGGGAATTATTCCCAACAAATATATATTACGATAGACCGGACACCGCCAAATAAACCGGAAAAGCTTGAAGGTATATCCTATGATGATAAGACTATATACCTAACATGGGAAACACCAAGAGGTGAAGCAGTCTTAAAATATGAGATTTATAGAAATGGAGCTTTAATTTCTACAGTAGCAGCTACAGATAAACTACCAGAATATAGGGATAAAGGGCTTGAAAGCAAGGTTGAATACAAATATGAGGTAAAGTCTGTAGATTTAGCCAGAAACAAATCGAAAGCTGCTGAAATTATTATGTTCACAAAAGAAAAACCAAACCTTAAAATAACCTCTGTAAATTGGATTGGAGCATGGGATAATCAAAATCACCTAAATATGGGTTCGGATATAGATATAACAATAGTTGGGACGGCTGGAAAATCAGCAAAGGCAATATTAGAATATGTAGATAATGAGAGTGTAGTTAGTGTAGAAGAAATTTCTCTAGAGGAAACTGTTAACAATAATGAAGCAACTGAAACTGACACTGGAATATATAAGGGCACAATAATTATCCCGGAGGGTGTAAAGACCATAACAAAGCTAACAGGACATATAAATGAAGGTGAATATAATGTTGAAATGGATGCCATAAGTCTTCCGGCTTCTGTTAATGGCAGCTTAAAAGTAAAGCTTTCGGCAGCTACAATAGATAAATTAGAAGAAATAAAAGGGGCAGAACTATCTCTTTATAGCAAGATAAGAAATTCCGGTAGGAAGGTTATAATAGATAGCTCATCAGAATATACACTTTCAGGGCTTATTCCATCAGATGATTATGAACTGAAACTGGTTTCCGGGCAGAAAATCCTTGGAGAATATAAAAATGTTAAGGTGACAGGAGGGTTTTTAAAAACTGAAGAGTTTAACTTTAGCCAAGCTCCAGCTTCTCTTGCTATATGTGTAACAGATGATAATGGAATGCCAATTTCTAAAGCGCACACAAAAGTGCTTTTGGGGGACTCAATGATAGGAGGCGGATATTCCAACTTGAATGGATGGGTAATAGACTATTCTACCCAAAGTAGCCTTGATTCTCAAAGTGAAGTAGTGAAAAATAGGCTGGAAGGAGAAACCTTGAATTTAACTATCTCCATGGCTGGTCTTTATTTTCAAAGATATAATTCTCCAATTAAAAGAGAGATTACATTATCGCCGGGTAGAAATGAAATTACTATTATCGCAACTGAAAGACCCAAAGCCAAGATTACCGGAAGAGTCAAAACAGTGGATGGCACTGAATTAAGCAATGCAACAATTGTAGCATATACCAAAATCAATGGGGAAATTGAGTTATCAGCTTTCACAACATCCAATGAAGACGGGGAATATAATTTGGAAGTATTTGCAGGAGATGTAAGGTTACTAGTAATGCACAATCTCTCACAAACTAAGGAATATATGTTGGAAGAGTCGCTGAAAAGTGGTGAGGATAGAGTGTATGATATATCCTTTCCTATAGAGAAAAAGATTTTAGTAGATATAAAGACAAAAAATATAGGGGATCCCAACTATTACCATAACTACATGTTGGACAGGAAAATCAAAATTTCAATAAAAAACAATGGGCAGGTTGAAAAACCAAAGTCAGAATTGATAACTGAATTCAAGGGAGATGATATATACTTTTCTGTTCCTAATGCAGAGCCAGGCGATATAATTGAGGTAACTGCGGATGGAACCAATTATGGATATAGTAAGCAGACTGTTATATCTAACCCTCTAGATGAAAATAGTTGGACGAGAGTAAATATCGAGCTTGAAGAACAGGGGAAAGTAAAAGCCGAATTTCAAGATTACTATGATGATGCCATAGATTATAGTATATGGGCAACAGTGTATAAGGTAAATCAAGGAAAATTGTCCTATGTAAAAAGTGTGTCAACAAATTCAGATGAAATTATTATACCTACCTTGACACAGGGTAAGTACACTATTGTATTCCATAATATAAATTTCTATTATGGAATAAGCTATGAAGAAATAATGGAGTTTCTAGGAGAATGTGGTGCTGTCGTAGAGGAGATAGAGTTAACAGATGGAAAAATTACTTCCATTGGGACCGTTAAAATAAAAAAATATTCTGAACCAACCTGGTCATACTTTCGTGGATATGAGGGAAATGAATTTAGAACGAGTGTTTTAGAGGTATCACCGAGTAAAATTGCCACACTGACAGCAAAATATAGTTATGAATCTTCAGCAGTAGGTCTTAGAAATTTAAATTTTTTTGTAAGCATTCCAAAGGGGAGTATGTATGTTGAAGATAGTCTTGTTATAAAGCATTCAGATAACAGGGTGATGCCAGCAGAATGGAAACCAAAAGCATATTACCTTAGAAATTCTAAAGGGGAGATTGAAACTATAAATTTGCATATTGGTGGATCTGCACAGCTAGGATTGGAAATTATGAAAGTTGAAGGAACTATCACCTATCAGGTCAGGTTTTCTGACAATCCTGAAGGATTGTCGGCTATAAGCAGGTTCTGGGCCAAGTTTGATGGAAGAAATCGTGATGAAATTGAAACTATAGGCGAAGTAATGACTAAAATGCCATACGTTTCCATATATGCACCTTCAAACATATATGATAGAGAGATACATGTAAGTGGTCAGGCGCCAGCAGGTGCAACCATAAAAATTTATGACAGCTCATACTATTTAGGGGAAACAAAAGCAAATAATCATGGTTTGTGGAATGCTAGTGTAGTACTACCCAATCGTGGAGATCCTGCCACATATTTCTTAGTAGCAGAAACTACAAATGAAGTTTTGAGCTATACAGTAAGTTCTGATGTAGCCACTGTAAACTATGATACTTTCCGTCCTAAAATAACGAAAGTTATGTTTGGACAGACTGATTCTTTCATGAAAGAAATTAAATTAAATTCAACTTTTAGGTATTTAGTGGATCAGACAAAAGAACATAAAATCGAAATTTATTTTGATGATAGCTCTCGTATAGAAAACTTCCAAATACTGTCAGCCAATGGCGATGTTGTAGCGGGAAAAGATCAAATTATCCATGAACAGGGACAAAATAAATTTTCAACTTCTTGGATATCTCCAATAATAACAGACGAAATTCGTATTTACTATGACATTAAAAAGGCACCGTCAAAGCTTGCCGATTATGTTCCCATTGACGAGGATGTAATGCGAAGCGGGCTTCCTTCTTTATGGGGAAATGCAACTATAAGGAAAGTACCTGAAGGAAAAATGATTGATGTTAATCCAAATGATGAAGGGGATGAAATCTTTGAAATTGCATCAGAAATATTGCTTGGAGATAAAAACACTATAATTGAAACAACAATGGAAATATCTAATTTCGAAGGTGAACTTCCGGAAGGATATTCAATAGATGCTGATATGCCTGTTGGTATTATTGACTTTAAGTTAAATGAGGATGATACTTTTGAATTTTCATTTATTGTTCCTTTAGATATTCTATTAAAAGAAGAGATGAACATCAGACAGCAGAGCCGAATAGCAGTAAGTGCAGTAGGTCCTGTAATTTCATTGTTGGCGAAAAGGACACCTAGTCAACTTGTTAAGGTATTTGGGAAGAAAACTGTAATTGAGGCAGGACTTGACACATACAGCTTAGCAGATACTATCTTAGGTCGTTCGGCTACAATGAAGCATCTTAAACTACTGGAAGCTTTACATAACCAAACACAAAGTCCTTGTTATAATAATACATATATGGGAGTTGATTATGCTAATGCTGTAAGAAAAGAGGTTTTTGATACCCAAGCTCGAGCAATTGGAAAAGCAGCTCTTAATATTGCTTTTTTGGGATTAGGTCTGATTCCCGGAATAGGATGGGGAGCCGCATTAGCTATTGCAGTAGGAACTACAATAGTGGGTTATGCCGTTGATAAAGCCATCGAAAATTATGAGGAAAAAAACTACAATGAACTTAAGGCTTGGGTAGATGGAAATATGAAACCGAATTGTCCAAGATCTCCAGAGAAGGGTGATCCGGATGGTAATAATTCAGAATCCATAGGCAGACCAAGACCGGTAGGGTTGGTTGACCCTAGTGGATTTGTGTATGAAGGTGTGGAAAGTAACCGTATTGAAGGAGTTATTACTACAGCTTTCGAAAAAGTTGATGGCGAATGGCAGTTTTGGGATGCAGAATGGTTTGGGCAGGAAAATCCCTTAATAACAAATAATGTTGGGTTTTATCAATGGGATGTGCCGGAGGGCTCATGGAAGGTTATGTATCAAAAGGAAGGGTATCATGTTGCATTTAGTGATGAGCTACCAGTGCCACCGCCACAGCTTGAAGTAAATATAGGAATTGTATCTCTTGCAGCACCGATGTTAACAGAGGTAAAAGCAGAGTCAGGAGGAATAATCAGCCTGATATTTGATAAGTATATGCAGGTTAGTACTATCAACAGTAATACATTCAAGGTGTATGAAAAAATTCTTGATGATACAGGGAATAAGGTTGCTATTGTTGGGAAGATAACTGGGATGGATGCAGAAGTAGATCCAAAGAATCCAGACAATATGCTTGCAAGAACTTTTAAGTTTATACCGGAAGCCCCGCTAAAAACTGGTGATGAATTCAATGTATGGGTTAGTGATATGGTAGAAAACTATGCAAATAGAACTCTGGAGAGTGAGTTTAGTCAGGAAATAAAAATTCCTGAAAAGATGGAACCACCAGTAGATCCACCAGAAGATCCAAAAGAACCGGAAGAACCATCAGAACCATCAGAGCCAGAAGAGCCAGAAGAGCCAACAATGAATCTACCAAAGCTACCGGCAAAACCATCAGAACCGGAAAAACCTAAGGAACCAATAGAGCCAATAGCGGATCCAGAAGAAGCAGAAGTACCGCCAGTGGATCATCCGAATGAACCACCAGTAGTTGGAAAACTAGTAGTTCAAACAATTAAATATGAAGCCAAAGAAGCAATTGATATCAACTCTTTAGTAGTATATAAAAAGGATGCTAAAGGAAATATGACAGTAATTAAAGCTTCGATATATGATATTGTAACAAAGACTATGAGATTCTATGCTGAGGAGGATGCAGAGTATATTATAGGATATAACCCAATAATTTTTGATGATACTGAAATGTGGGCTAAAGAATATATCCAATATTTAGCAGCCAGAGGAATAGCTCAAGGGATAGGTTATGGTAAATTCCAACCAAGAAGAAACATAACAAGAGCCGAATTCCTAAAATTATTGGTCAGCACTTTAGATAACATAGATCTGGATATAGAAAAATATAAAAAGTCTAGTTTCAAAGATGTTAGTACTGATGCTTGGTATGCTAAATATATAGAATGGGCAGCAGGAAATAAAGTAGTATGTGGCTATGGGAATGGTAACTTCGGACCGGAAGATTTAATTACTAGGCAAGAAATGGCAAAAATGTTGAACAACTTTTTAAAGGCAATACAACTAGAGCTAGAAGCTAAACATACGGAAATAAAGTTTAAGGATGTTGAAGAAATTGCTGAATGGGCAAAAGAAGATATTTTAGAAATCCAAAAAGCAGGCATAATAAATGGAAAGCCTGGAGAAATATATGATCCTAAAGGTAATGCTGAAAGGGCAGAAGCAGCTAAGGTAATAGCAGAATTGTTAAAAAGGTATATAAGATAGCGGCTTTAAGCATAAGTAAAAAATGAACCAGTCAAATGTTATATAGTTAGATTTTATGATAAAGTAAGGGGGAGCATTATGATATGTCCAAAGTGTAAAGTTGAATACGAGAAAGGAAACATTAAATGTGCAGAATGCGGAAGAGAGTTAATTGAAAATGATGCTCTAAAACTAAATGAAAAAAGTAATTGGTTTTATAAATTTGGCGAGACCACAGCTAAAAAAGCTATATCTGCACTGTTCTTTATTGGTTTGTTACCACTATTATTTACATCGATTTTGTTTGGAAATTATCTATATCTAACCAACATGTATTCGAAAAGTATTTCGTTTATGCGTGATGGTCAAAAGTGGTATACTTCGGAACAGGTAAATAACTTGCCACTTGGATTTTTAGGCGGCTTTGTGTTTTTTATTGTGATAGTACTTGTGTGGAAAATACTATGTGAACTACTAATTATTATTTTTAGAGCTATTGAAACATATACACAAAAAAATAAAATATAATTATGTTTGTTGAATTGATGCAAATTTTAATAGCAACCTTGTTCAGTGGGGGATTACAAGCCCCCCCACTGAATCCCCGAGCGAAGCGAGTTTGCTTTGCCTTGTCCTGAAAATTATATATTAAATTATTAAGTAATGTATGTAAAGAGCTTTAGAAATAATAATTAATTCCAGTCTTTGAAATGAAATCATAATTTAGTTTTCCAGTCTTGATTGTTGCATGAAAATACTGGTATAATAATATAGTAATGAAGGGACATTCTTCAACGCAAAAGGAATTACTTTATATAGGAACACTTTTTAACATAAAAGAAATACCCGTTACTTGTGAGGAAAGTGTCCCCATGCAACAAGGTGTGTCCCCTTACCTTAAAGGAGGAATATTATGAATGCAGAAATATTAGCAGTTGGTACAGAATTATTATTAGGGCAGATTGTGAATACAAATGCTCAATATATTTCACAAAGGCTTCCAGAAGTAGGTGTTAATGTATACTATCATGATGTAGTAGGGGATAATCCCAAAAGATTGAAAGACTCCCTTAGTTTAGCATTACAAAGATCAGATGTAGTAATATTAACAGGTGGATTAGGACCTACAAAAGATGATTTAACTAAAGAAACAGTAGCTCAAATGTTAAATAGAAACCTAGTTCTTGATGAAGAAAGTCTAAGTATTATGAAGATATTCTTTGCTAGATTTAACAGACAAATGACCAGTAACAACATAAAACAGGCATATTTACCTGAAGGTAGTATTATAATAAAAAATAAAAATGGTACTGCCCCAGGTTGTATAATAGAAGAAGGCGATAAAGTAGTAATAATGCTTCCTGGTCCGCCATCCGAAATGCGTCCAATGTTTGAGGACACTGTAATTCCATACTTTAAAAATAAATCCCATTCCAGATTAGTCTCTAGATTCATGAAAATATTTGGTATTGGGGAATCAGCGGTCGAAGATAAAATAATAGACCTTATAGATAATCAAACAAATCCAACCATTGCACCATATGCAAAACAAGGTGAAGTTATGTTGCGGATAACTGCAAATTGTGAGGCTGGAGAAAATGCTGAAAACTTAATAAATCCGGTTATGGATGAAATAAAAAAACGATTAGGTGATACAGTTTACTCTGTAGATAACAAAGAGATAGAAGAGGTAGTAGCTGATTTGTTATTAAAAAAATGCTTAACTATTTCTATTGCTGAGTCTTGTACTGGTGGGCTTATTTCAAAGACTCTTACTGAAATACCAGGCATTTCTCAAGTATTTATGAGTGGGGTGGTTTCCTATAGTAATAATGCAAAAATAAATATTTTAGGAGTAAAGCCTGAAACTATAGAAAAGTATGGAGCTGTAAGCCAAAATACCGCCATTGAAATGGCAGAAAATATTAAGCAAATTTCCGGAACAGATATTGGCCTTTCTGTCACAGGGCTTGCTGGTCCTGCTGGTGCTACGGAAGAAAAACCTATAGGCCTTGTGTACGTAGCTCTTGCAACAAAGGATGGAGTAGAATCAAAGGAACTTAGGCTCTGGGGCGAAAGGAACAGAATAAGAAATGTTACTTGTCTTCATGCTCTAGATATGGTAAGAAGGTATTTGCTAAAATTTTATGTGTAGATTAGAATGTGGAGGATTTGAAAATTAATTGGATACAAATGAAAAGAAAAAGTTAACTACTGCTGCTGCCATCGTTATGTCTTCTATGGTTGTGAGCAGAATAACTGGTTTTTTGAGGTCAACACTCATACCAAATCTAATGACAAAAATGGACTCTGACGCATTATTTGCAGCTTTTAAAACTACAGATTTAATGTATAATTTATTGGTCGGTGGTGCAATAGCAGCAGCACTTATACCTGTTTTATCAGGCTATATTATAAAAAACGAAGAGAAAGAAGGCTGGAAAGTTGTAAGTTCCTTTATCAATACGATATTCCTTATTATGGTAGTAATCAGTGGATTAGGGCTAATATTCGCTCCTCAGTTGGTAAGTTTAACAGCACCAGGGTACAATAGCGAAACAACTGAATTAACAATTATTTTAACAAGAATACTTTTCCCATCTGTTTCCTTCATAATGCTTGCAGGTCTTACAAATGGGATTCTTAATTCATACCAACGCTTTGCTGCAGCAGCATATGGTCCTACAATATACAATATAGGGAGTGTAGTTAGTATTTTAGCTTTTCATAAATCAGGTGTTAATAATGTAGCCTTTGGAATTATGATAAGCTCATTTATATACTTTTTATTCCAGCTTTCTTTTGCTTTCCGAAATATAAAATATTATAAGTTTAAAATATATTTCAAACACTCTGGATATAGAAGAATTATAAAGCTTGCTATCCCTTCTTTGCTGGCTTCTTCAATTGTACAGTTAAATACAGTGATATCTCAATCTTATACATCAAATTTTGAAGGTGGAAGTGTTACAGCTCTTGCTAATGCAAATGATATTTGGCAGCTTCCATATGGTATATTTGCTATGGGTATGGGAACAGCCCTTTTACCAACACTTTCAGAAAAACTCGCTCTTGGTGAAAATGATACTTTTAAGAAAATATTCATAAAAGGAATAAAATCTGTCCTTTTTTTGACAATACCATCAGGAATTGGCTTCATAGTATTAAGAGGACCGGTAATAAGTGCTATATTTAAGTGGTCTGATAACTTTGGACCTGATAGAATACTGCTTACAGGAAATATCCTCATGTTCTATTCTTTAGCACTGCTTTCCCAATCTATTTTGGCCATAGTAAACAGAGCATTCTATGCTTATAATGATACTAAAACTCCATTATATTCAGGGATTACATCTATATTAACAAATGCCTTCCTTTGTTACATATTTTTTTATTATACAAATTTAGAAGCTGCCGGTATGGCACTTGCCTATTCGGTATCAGGTGCTGTTAATGCATTGATTCTGCTTTATATTTTGAACCGCAAATCAAAAGGAATTAATCTAAAAGAATTATTAAACTTTATTGTAAAAATTACACTTGCATCAATAGTAATGGGCTTAGTACTATTTTTTATATCCAAACTTATATCTATTGATTTTGCGAAGGCTTTTTCTTTTAAAGATAAAATTGTGGAATTATGTTATCTTATGCTAATAATAGCTACTGGAGTTATGGTTTATTTTTCTACTGTATTATTAATGGGTATTGAAGAAGCTAAATACTTTTTTTCGTTATTAAAATCAAAACTTAGGAAAGGTTAATTTGTCGTAATAAAGTATTTATGTAAAATATTTGTATTTTCTATTGACGTATGTAAAATATTAATGTATAATATTTCTGGAACATTAGTTCGATAATTATCAAGGAGGATTTTTTATGATTGAAAAGAAGAAGGCTCTGGATATGGCTTTAAATCAGATTGAAAAACAGTTTGGAAAAGGTGCAGTAATGAAATTGGGTGAGAACTCCCACTTAAACATTGAAGTTATACCTACAGGTGCTTTAGGACTTGATATTGCATTAGGTGTAGGGGGTGTTCCAAGGGGAAGGGTAATAGAAATATTTGGACCTGAATCATCAGGTAAAACTACTGTTGCTCTCCATATAATTGCAGAGGCACAAAAAAATGGCGGAGAGGCAGCTTTCATAGATGCAGAACATGCATTGGATCCAGTTTATGCAAAAAATCTTGGTGTAGATATTGATAACCTTATAGTATCTCAACCTGATACAGGTGAACAAGCTCTTGAAATTGCAGAAGCTCTTGTAAGGAGCGGTGCAATTGATGTTATTGTTATAGACTCTGTTGCAGCATTAGTACCAAAAGCGGAAATTGATGGAGAAATGGGTGATTCTCATGTAGGTCTTCAAGCTCGATTAATGTCCCAAGCTTTGAGAAAGCTTTCAGGAGTTATTAGTAAATCAAGAACAACAGCTATTTTTATAAATCAGCTTAGAGAAAAGGTAGGAGTAATGTTTGGAAATCCTGAAGTAACCCCTGGTGGAAGAGCACTCAAATTTTACGCTACAATAAGACTTGATGTAAGAAGAATTGAGTCATTAAAGCAAGGAACTGAAGTTATTGGAAATAAAACGAGAATCAAAGTCGTAAAAAATAAAGTAGCACCTCCATTTAAAATAGCAGAATTTGATATTATATATGGTGAAGGTATTTCTAAAGAAGGAAACCTTCTGGATGTAGCGGTTGATTTAGATATTGTAAATAAAAGTGGATCCTGGTTTTCATATAACGATCAAAGGATTGGACAGGGAAGAGAAAATTCAAAACAATTCCTTAAGGAAAACAAAGATATTGCTAAGGAATTAGAACAAAAAATAAGAGAAAATTATAAAACAGCTTTTGTTAAAAGTATGGGTATCCATACTGAAGATGAAGAAAAGGAAGAGGAAATACTCGATTTTGAAGAATAAAGGTGACTAAATGATTATTACTTCTGTAAGGAAAAAGTGTACACATGTAAAGAGTACAGATGTTAATGAAGTTAATCCCATTAACTATACATGTAATGTTAATGATATTAATAACGTCTATGACATTTACATTGACAACTCTTATTCCTTTTCAGTTAATGAAGAAGACTACTTTAAACTGAGTCTTTATGAACAAAGAGAAATGTCTCAAGAAGAATTGGATATGATTAAAAAAGCTGCAAACTTTACTATGGCTAAAACAAGAGCATTGGTATATTTATCTTTTAAAATAAGAACTGCAAAAGAAATTGAAAATAAATTGTTAAAAGAAGGTTATAATTTTGATACAACTACCAAAGTTATAAAGGATCTGATATCTGATGGTTATATTAATGATATGCTATACGTCAGAAAATTTATTTATGATAGAAATAAGCTAAATCCTAAATCTAAAAAAATGTTAGTATATGAACTTAAAAACAAAGGTATTGATGATGATTTAATTGCTGAAGGGCTAACGGAGTTAAAAGTTGACAATATTTTAGTGGCAAAGGATATAAAATGGGTGTAATAAGCGATACTTCACCATCCTTACAATACACACTGGAACAGTTGGGGATTGCAAAGTATTTCACTTCATTTACAGCCAGTTCTCTTGTAGGTGCAGGCAAGCCAAGCCCGATCATATTTAATGCAGCACTCGGTGCACAGGATGTAACGGCTCGGGAATCAATCTTTGTGGATGACACAAAGGATGAAGCAGATGGTGCAAGAGAGCAGGGTTTCACCTCTTTCTGGCTTGACAGGAACGGAGAAACCGGCAATGACCCGTGGACTATACAGGATTTGAATGCTCTTGTTAAGTTTGTTGAGAATAAAGGTGAATAAGATCGCTAAATTTAAAATAGTTAATAAAAATCATTGATTCTGTTAATACTT
>ENA-UOOK01001438-UOOK01001438.1-fermentation-metagenome-genome-assembly--contig:-NODE-1438-length-31404-cov-7.732846_pt1 | contig 31404 bp, 27 predicted proteins | sample MGYA00245777_ERZ724023 | MGnify/ENA primary metagenome ERZ724023 (study PRJEB28704, sample SAMN03018312) | fermentation metagenome | biome: anthropogenic terrestrial biome; feature: soil; material...
CCAACCGAAGATTGTTTTCACACCATCTTGCAGTTGAAAGAACAAGGGCAAACAAAACCACCTGCCAGGAGTGCCTATAAGAATTCCTACTGCGCCGAAGAGATGTCCAAAAATATACGGGGCTTTAGATGAGTTTTCTGATTCCTGATGTAACTTTTTAACGCCTGGCATATAGCGAGCTTCCTTGGCGACTTTAATACCATCGCCAATTAAAACCACTGCACCTTGTTCCCGGTAGAGAGGAGCATACTCTTTTGCGATATGAACCCATTTCTTCCAGAGGGAGTCCAGTGACCATGCAGAAGAACGAAAAAAATGATTCAAACACTCATAGCAACCATGGTTAAGGGAAAGATCACGAATGATAGATGTAGTTCCTAAATGATCGGAACGCAGCATCAAACCTACTATAGTCACCACAAACCAATTAAAAGAAGCTCCGCGGGAAAAACAAGAGCGAAATTGACATAATATGGAATCGATAAATTTTAACATGGATCTAGTTAATCGCGAAAGAATATGCTAAAATATCTATGTAACTCTTTCAGCGATTTTCCTCCTTTCGGTGTTGCAACCTAAGGATATCATAAAATCGCTTGAAAGAGTTACTTTTTTATTTATTTATCATTGAGAACTTTTGACTGTCGTGCGCCACGAGCGCAATTAGTTTCCTAAAATGGAAACATTCCTAACTACACAGGAGATGAGGGCAGGCCCCTCGGAACCGGTTTGTAGGAGCAGGTTCTAAACCACCTCAAGCTGCATTAGTTAAGAGCTTTTGTAGTGGGCGTTGAGGAAAAGGCAGTATATAACTGTCAGGTGAGAAACATGGAGATGAGCGCAATCAAACCATTGAAGACGTGTCGAAAAGGTAATGATGACGTCAAAACCAGGGGGTGACAGTTAACCTGGGATTAGTCTAGGGGACACCTACTTACTGCCTAGACGGCGTCCGGCATGGAGATGGCATGAACTTGTTTTAGGCTCCTGTGTGGAACGTGGGAACCTGTCGCTCTGATGATAAGGGAGAAATCCAAGTGGAGGCCCCATTAGGATGAGAGTACCGAGGCGGAGCACAGGGGCGGAGCAGCCTGTAGTAGTGATGAAGGTTCGTAATGGGACTGGAGCGAAGGGGCTGCATCGCTCGGCTTTATCGAAAGGTCAACCGAAGTTGGGAGGAATCTTTGTGAATAAAGCAAAGCCATTTGAAATTTCCAGGTACGATGTATTAGAGGCGTACAAAAGGGTAAAGGCAAACAAAGGAGCAGCAGGAATAGATAATAAATCCATCGCTGAATTTGAACAAGACTGGAAGAACAATCTCTATAAGTTATGGAATAGGATGTCTTCTGGAAGTTACTTCCCATCGCCAGTGCGGCGAGTGGAAATACCGAAAGAAGATGGTCAGACTCGTCCACTTGGGATACCCACAGTATCAGATAGAATAGCCCAAACAGTAGTCAAATGCATATTGGAACCTCAGCTAGAAAAGTTATTCCATCCAGATTCCTATGGATATAGACCTGGTAAATCAGCTCTGCAAGCGGTCGGCAAAGCTCAAGAGCGCTGTTGGGAATATGGTTGGGTGGTTGACTTAGATATCAAAGGCTTCTTCAATAACATAGACCACGGGCTTCCAATGAAGGCCGTAAGGATGCATACAGACTGCAAATGGGTGATACTGTATATAGAACGCTGGCTTAAAGTACCCGAACAACTAGAAGATGGTACTTTGATAGCAAGGGTTAAAGGTGTGCCTTAAGGTGGTGTGATTAGTCCGTTATTAGCGAATCTGTTTTTGCATTATGCATTTGATTTCTGGATGCAAAAGAACTATCCTAGCATACCGTTTGAAAGATATGCTGATGATGGAATTTGTCACTGTAGAAGCATAGTGCAAGCTCACATGCTTATGGAAGCAATTGAACAGCGGTTTGGACAATGTGGACTAGAACTACATCCGACCAAGACAAAAATTGTCTATTGTAAGGATGACAACAGAAAAGGTAACTACTCTAACCTAAAGTTTGACTTCTCAGGATTTCCTTTTAGACCTCGACAGTCGAAAAATAGGTATGGTAAGTATTTTATCAATTTTAGTCCCGCAATAAGTAACAAGGCTGCTAAGAGGATAAGGCAAACCATAAGGGGTTGGAAGCTACATTTGCGAAGTGACAAGTCACTAGAGGATCTGGCTAGAATATTCAATCCAATTATCAGAGGATGGATAAATTATTACAGTAGCTATTACAAATCAGCTCTTTACCCAGTAATGTGGCATCTTGATAAAATTTTAGCGAGATGGGCACAGAGGAAATTCAAACGATTAAAGAGACGTCCAAAGCGAGCGAGGAGCTGGGTGTCAGAAGTGCGTCGACGAGAACCCAGAAAATTTGTTCATTGGCAGTTTCTTCAATCAGCGGCTTGAGCGATAGGAGCCGGATGAGCTGAGAGGTTCAAGTCCGGTTCTGAGAGGGCTTAGGGGTGAAATTCCCCTAAGCTACTCGACCAGTATCTTTAGTGGGCAGCAGGTTAGTCGCCTTCAAGGTTAACAAGCTCTGTGGGGCTAGAATTGTAAAACAAATAATCCCGGCCCCACGGCTAGCAAGTTGGGTATAACTGCGGCTTTTGGCAAGGGCAGGATATAGTTTTCTATTGCGCTTGAACCTTCTTCAGATCCCCCTCTGGGGTGATTCGGTAGGTGGCAACAATCCGATCGCCGCGAACTTGGAATTCCAAACAGCAGCTATTGCAGAAGTAGGTAGTGGTCTGACCTTTGCGGAATTTATAGGAGGCGATGACGCCCAGGCTCTGGCTGCGTTTGCAAACTGGACATTTCATAAGAAAATCCCCCCTTAAATGTTACCTTCAGTATAGGGGGGATTTGTGACAAATCTGTGATGGAAGCTAAAAAGAATTATGAAATTGAGGAAATTATTGGCAAAGTAAAAAAGAAGGTGGCTCCCTTGCCGGGGGGTGATTCGGCCCCAACCTCACCGCCGTGGGCCTCTACAATTTGTTTCACAATGGCAAGACCCAGTCCAGTACCTCCGTTGCCACGTGTGCGGGCCCCATCTGCTTTATAGAAGCGTTCCCACAGGAGGTCTAGTTCCTGAGAAGGAATGCCAGGTCCTGTATCGCTAACTGAAACCATTACAGTTTCCTCTGCTTGAGCGGTGGTGATGGTGACAGTCCCCTCTTGCGGCGTGAATCTGAGGCTATTGTGGATTAGATTCAGCACAACCTCACTTAAGCGATCCCGATCCCCCAATACCTGTGGCAGAGCGGGCTCCAGCTGAAGTTTGAGCTGGAGCTCCTCTCTCTGAGCTAAGGGGCCGATTGTTTTTACGATCTCCTCCAGAAGGGGGTTCATAGCTAAAGGCTCCAGCTTAAGGGGCATCTCTCCAGCCTCCAGCCGCGAGAGGTCTAATAGATCTGTAACTAGTCTCCCCAGCCTTTTGGTTTCATCTAAGACGATCTCCAGATAATGGCGGGTCCCTTCACTATCTGTAACCACCCCATCCAAGATTGCCTCTACAAATCCTTGAATTGAGGTAAGGGGGGTCCGCAGCTCATGGGAGACATTGGCCACAAACTGCCTTCGCATAGCCTCTAGTTGCCAATGAGCTGAGATGTCTTGCATCACCACAAGCAGAATGTTTTCATCGTGGCTTTCCATAGGGGTGAGCTGCACGAGAAAATAACGGTCCGAGAGCTTCACCTCGCCTGTGAGGCTTTTTTGTTCTGATAAAGCTTCCTCCACCAGGGTTGTTAATTCTATGGGCTCAAGATGCCTTCTGTAGCTTACATTCAGACCAGGTAGCTTGAAGATCCTTTTGGCAGCAGGATTAGCAGAGAGAATCTGTCCGTCTTTATCCAAGGTTAGCACTGCCTCTGCCATCGTGGCTAGAATGGATTCTGTTTGCTCTTTTTCCTGATAAAGTGTACGTAGGGATTCCTCTAGCTCCTCTGCTAGGTAGTTGAAGCTTCTGGCAAGCTCCTCAAGCTCGCCGTCTCCTGTGATCTCCACTCGTTCCTGAAAATTACCTCGCGCCATAGAGAGGGCTGCTTTGCGCATCCTTCGCAGGGGCATAGCTAAAGAGCGGGAGATGGTGAGAGCCAGAACTGTTGCGATGGCAATCGCGATTACAGCAGCTCGCCAGATGAGGAGGCGCACTTGCATCACTGTTGTTGTGATCTCAGATAAAGGTGAGAACAGAAGCACCGCTCCTAGCACACCATCTCCCTTGATAATGGGCACAGCCACAGAGAGAACAGGCTCGGCTAGGCGGGGAACCTTGCCCACCTTATCCACAATTCTGCCGGAAAGAACTTGTTGTACCTCCTGAGGACTGAGGCGGAAGCCACCCTCTCCCATGGTGCTGCCCAAAACCAGACCTGTTCGATCTACAATCCAGATCTGTCCCCGACTGAAGCGATCGATGGTAGAGAGGATATTCAATAGTTGGGAGGGGTTGCGCATATAGGAGGAGGTGGCCATCAGCTCACTAATCTCGAGGCCATCGCGGATAAATTCATTGCGTCGACTTTGAATGAAGAAATTATATAAGAATCGATCTAATGTAAAGCCCAAGGTGGTGAGGGCCAGGAGGATGATCACCAGGTAGCTGGCAAGGAGCTTGCGAAAGATGGTTTTAAGCATGTTTTTCCTCAAATTTATAGCCTACACCCCAGATTGTGTGGATATACCCTGGAGAGGCGTCAGTGTGCTGCAATTTCTGCCGCAATCTTTTAATGTGGGCATCAACAGTTCTGGTATCGCCAAAATAATCATAGCCCCAGACCTTATCTAAGATTTGCTCCCTGGAGAAAGCCAAAGAGTTATTGCTGGCCAGAAACCAGAGCAGATCAAATTCTTTAGGCGTCAGCTGCACCTCTATTTTGCCCTGCTCTGTGAGGAGGGATACTTGACGCCTGGTTTTATCCACAACGAGTTTTTCAAATTTCAAAACCTCTTCTTCTTGTTTGTCCAGGCGGCGCAGTAGCGCCCGGATCCTGGCCACAAGCTCCATGGGGCTGAAGGGCTTAGTTACATAATCATCAGCACCCAGCTCCAGGCCCAAAATTCGGTCCATTTCCTCACCTTTAGCAGAGAGCATAATAATGGGAACCTTATTTCCTGCCGAGCGGAGTTTTTCGCAGACCTTCCAGCCATCAAGTCCTGGCAGCATTAGATCTAGCACCACCAGTTCTGGCCGCTCTCTAGCTACTAGATCTAAAGCTACAAGTCCATCGTGGGCTATAAGCACAGCAAAGCCCTCCCGCTCCAGATAGATCCGGATCAGTTCACAAACATTGGGCTCATCATCCACAATTAAAATTTTTGTCTTCACCATTGATACTCAACTCACATTTAAAAAATTATGTAAATAGATGTTCGACAAAGACCAGGCTAATCCTTTTTTGCAAAAAAAGGTGGAGAGGTAGGACTTTGGTAAAAGATGGCGAATAGATGCCATAAATAAGATAACAGGAGGTTTTTGCATGCAGGCACTATGGGAAAACCATAAACTTATCTCGCAAAATCGACTGCCCCAGCGCGCTTATTATCTCCCCTATTCCGATCCTCAATCAGCTCTGAGTTTTGCCCGAGGAAATTCCTCTTGTTTTCAGCTACTAGGCGGAAACTGGAAATTTCATTTTGCACCAACACCTTTTGAGGCACCGGTAGGATTCTACCGAGAAGATTACGAACTTATCCCTTCCTGTGATTGGAAAGAGCTGGCGGTGCCCTCCAGCTGGCAGCTTGAGGGCTATGGAAAGCCTCACTATACTAATAGTATCTATCCTTTCCCTGTAGATCCACCTCATGTGCCCACCAGTAATCCCACAGGCTCTTATCGCAGGGAGTTTTATATTCCACAGTATTGGCAAGGGCAAAGGGTAAGCCTTTGCTTTGAAGGCGTGGATAGTGCCTTTCAGCTATGGGTGAATGGGAAAGAGGTGGGCTATAGCAAAGGGAGCAGGCTGCCTTCAGAGTTTGATCTCACAGATCTTATCCGACCAGGAAAGAACCTATTGGCGGTACAGGTCTATCAGTGGTCTGATGGTAGCTACCTGGAAGATCAAGATATGTGGTGGCTCAGTGGTATTTTCCGAGATGTCTATCTTGTGGGCCGGCCCCAGCTGCAGCTTTATGATTTTTTTGTGCAAACCCAGCTAGATGAATCCTATCGGGATGCAACATTGGTGGTTGACGCGATCCTCAACAATTATTTTGGCGAGGCACAAGACTGCAAGCTAGAGCTGATGCTGTTAGATGCCCAGGAGCGGATTGTGCTGGAGCCGGTGACGAAAGCTGTAAAGATCGAGGCTAGGGGGGAGGCAACACTTAAGTTTATGCTTCCTGTGTGCAACCCCCAAAAGTGGTCTGCAGAAAGCCCCTATCTTTATAAGCTTCTTCTAACCTTAAAAGATAAAGATGGGGAGGTTCTGGAAGCTATCCCCTGTAAAGTGGGTTTTCGCTCTTTACAGATCAAGGAGGGCAACCTGCTAGTCAATGGAGTGCCCATCATGCTCCGTGGTGTCAATCGCCATGATCATCACCCGGATCTGGGCAAGGCAGTATCTTTAGAGTCTATGATCCAAGATCTTGAGCTGATGAAGCAGCACAATATTAATGCTGTGCGCACTGCCCATTACCCCAATGATCCAAGGTTCTATGACCTTTACGATGAATATGGGCTCTATGTGATGGATGAGACAGATCTGGAGTGCCATGGATTTGCCAGTGTAGGTGATTGGAATCGCCTCAGCGATGATCCGGCTTGGGAGGCAGCTTATGTGGATCGTATGGAGCGGATGGTGGCCCGAGATAAGAATCATCCATCTATTATTATGTGGTCCTTGGGTAATGAATCGGGCTTTGGCAGGAACCACAAGGCTATGGCCACTCGTGCTCGAGAGCTAGATCCGACTCGCCCCATTCACTACGAGGGGGATCGCCAGCTGGAGGTTTCCGATGTAAGCAGCACCATGTATTCATCTGTGGAGGAGATCACAAGGCTCGCCCAGGAGCCCAATTATACAAAGCCTCACATTCTCTGCGAGTATGCTCATGCCATGGGCAATGGTCCAGGAGGACTTTTGGAATATTGGGAGGCATTCTATAAATACAAGCGCCTTCAGGGTGGTTTTGTTTGGGATTGGGTGGATCAGGGAATTCGCAAATTCACAGCAGATGGCCAAGACTACTTTGCCTACGGTGGAGATTTTGGCGATGAGCCCAATGATGCAAATTTCCTAATCAATGGTCTCGTTTTCCCAGATCGCACTCCCTCACCGGGACTTGTGGAATATAAGAAGGTGATCGAGCCCATTATAGTGGAAGCGGTGGATTTAGCCCAGGGCAAGCTAAAGCTAACTAATAGATATGATTTTCTCGGGCTCGATCATCTTGCCTTAGACTGGAGCATAGAGGAAAATGGCATTGTTATTCAGTCTGGAAGCCAAGCCTTACCACAGATCTCAGCGGGAGAGAGCGGGGAGCTGGCTCTTGCCTATACACTACCTCAAAAGGTATCACAGGGCACGGAGTTGTTTTTAAATCTAAGCTTCAGACTCGCAGCAAACGCTCTTTGGGCTGAAGCTGGCCACGAGGTTGCCTGGGCTCAGTTTCAGTTGCCTGTAGCTCAAGGGGCAGGAATCAAAATTTGCTCTAAGCTGCCTTTGATCTTGAGACAGGATGCGCATCAGCTGTTAATTGAGGGCATGGATTTCTCCCTTGCCTTTGATCAGATCCACGGTACACTTTGCGCTTGGCAATATCAGGGTCAGGATTTGCTCACACGAGGTCCACAGCTAAATTTCTGGCGTGCACCCATGGATAACGATATTCGTATCTGTGAAGAATGGCGTAAGTTTGGTCTCCACTGGCTTCAAGAGCGCCTAGTTGATTTCACGTGGCAGCAAGCAGAAGACAAAATAATAGTACGCTCGCAGATGAGGATCGCACCCCCTGTGCTAGACTGGGGTTATCAGTGTGAGCTTGTCTACAACATCTACCCCAGCGGCGATCTAATTTTAGAGGCCTGTGGTGTTCCCCAAGGACAGCTACCACCATCGGTTCCTAGGATTGGCCTGGACCTAGTTTTGCCTCAAGGGTTAGATCGTGTGACCTGGTTTGGCAGAGGGCCCGGGGAGTCCTATCGAGATAGCAAGCTTGCCAATCGCTTTGGTCTCTATAGTAAAAGGGTGGCCCAGCTGAGTACTCCCTATGTCTATCCCCAGGAGAATGGCAACAGGACAGAGACAAGCTGGGTGTCTCTCACAAACCTCAGAGGAGTGGGATTGGTGGCAATAGGCTTGCCGCAATTCGATTTCAGCGCTCACCACTATACAACAGAGGATTTGGAAAAGGCTCGGCATACTATAGATCTGCCTCAGCGCCCTGAGGTTTATCTGAAACTGGATCATCTCCACCGGGGCCTGGGTAGTGCAAGCTGCGGTCCTGGAGTCTTACCTGAGTATGAATTAGGGCCCGTAGAGTTTAGCTTTAAGCTAAGACTTAAGGGTTTTTCTGTAGCGGAGAATTCACCTTTGGATTTAATTGCGCAGGTTATTGGTTAGCAATGACGGGCTGTCTTTAGGGCAGCCCTTTTTTCAATGTTCGCAAATAAAAAAAGCCGCCCCTGAGGGCGGCAGAAGATTAGGCCAGTTCTCTTGCAGTGCCATAGCGAAGTTGGTTCCATTCAAGCTGCCCTTCAAGCTGCGAGATAGCACTTTCCATTTCTTTTTTTACAATGGATAGCTCACCTTTGAGGTTGTCTAGATTTTGGTCGGCGTGCCAAAGGTGAGATTGGATTTTATTGTCCACTTTGGTATCAAGATAATCCAATAAAAGACGATTTTCTTGCTCCATTTGCTCTAGACGCTCGAAAACTTGTGCTTGAAAAGCAGCCAATGTTTTTTCAAGTTTCTCTAACCTCACCTTAAGGCAAGAGTTGGTGTGGATCCTCATCCCATTTCCTCCTCTCTGTGGTATTTTTTATATAAACAGTAAGCTGCCTGAAGGCAGCTTTGTCTGTCAAAAAATCCCATAGTACCTATTCGTCATCAGTGGTGTAAATCCTCTTCTGTAATTTAAGATGTTAGCGAGGCAATAAGCAGCATTTTTGCGGATAGGTGCAGATAGATGCTGTGGGGAGGAAGTTTAAAAACAGGAGTTGTTTACTGGATAGAGAACTATTCTAAAGACACTAGATAAATTTGAGCATAGGAGGAGAAAAATCCATGGCAATCAATGTCACTGTTTGGAATGAGTATAGGCATGAGCGCAATAACCCTGAGGTCGCGAGGGTTTATCCTGAGGGCATCCACGGCCTGTTGGCCACAGTATTGCAGAAAGAAGGGCACAGTGTACGCACTGCAACTTTGGACGAGGCAGAGCATGGGTTAACTGAAGAAGTTTTAGAGAAGACTGATGTTTTGATCTGGTGGGGACATGCTGCCCACAGTGAAGTTTCCGATCAGATTGTAGAGCGGGTCTGCCAGCGGGTCCAGGATGGTATGGGTTTGGTTGTCCTGCATTCCGGCCATTTTTCAAAACCATTTAAGAAGCTGATGGGCACAAGCTGTAATTTGAAGTGGAGAGGTGCAGGCGAGAAAGAACGCTTGTGGGTTGTAGAGCCTTCTCATCCTATTGCCAAGGGCTTGCCTGAGCATTTTGAGCTTCCCTGCGAGGAGATGTATGGAGAGCGCTTTGATATCCCCCAACCAGATTGCCTTGTCTTTTTGAGCTGGTTTCCTGGAGGAGAAGTTTTTCGCAGTGGTTGCACCTTCACGCGTGGCATGGGCAAAATCTTCTACTTTGCCCCAGGACATGAAACATATCCCACCTATTATGATCCTGTGATCCAGCGAGTGATTGCCAATGCTGTTTTGTGGGCAGCACCCAGTGGGGGACCTGCACCTGTCTTCGGGTTTGCCGAGCCTCTCGAATAGAGTAATCATCTGAATTCAACTCGGCGCATATATTTGAATAAATGCTGCCGGGGGGATAGTTCATGGTCATAATAATCCAAAGGCATTATGCGTTTTTGTATCTGTTGGCAGTTTTGTCAGTACTGCTACTGTGTTTAATACCTCTAGCTAACTTTCCCTTAAGGGCTGTTAGGACGGAAAGCAATGCCCCTATAACTCCTTTATATAAGGAAGGAATCATTATTTTAATGTATCACGACGTGAACTTCGATACCACGGTTGAGGGGACTATAGATCCCGTTTTGTTTGAAGCCCAGATGACCTATTTAGCCGAAAACGGTTTCCACATAGTAAGTTTAGAGAAACTGCATGCTTTCCTTTGGCACAAGGCACCTCTTCCTCCGCAAGCAATTCTGATCACTTTTGACGATGGCTACCAAAATATTTTCCGCTATGCTTATCCGATCCTCACGCGTTATAACTTTTCTGCCGTAGTTTTTACTATCGTGGCCACAGCTGATGAGAAGTATAGTCCTCATTTGAATTGGGAGCAAATGAAAGAGATGACGCAAAGTGGGCTGATTTCTTTTCAGTCCCATACTTATGCTTGCCATAAGTATGGGACTGTTGATCCCCAGGGCAAGGAGCTGCCCGTCTTAATGAACCGCTTATATTCAACCACCAAAGGAAAACTGGAAACAGAGGCTGAATATAGTTTGCGGATCAGAGGAGATTTGCAAAAAGCTAAAAATTTCCTTGAACAAAAATTGGGGACTGCTGTTAATTCCCTTGCTTTTCCTTATGGGTTCTTCAATGAAACCATTCTTGAGATTGCAGGCTCCTTGGGCTACCAGAACTTTTTCACGGTCAAAAGCGGCATTAATCGCCCCCTAGCAAACCAGACGCTGCCTCTTTTGAAGCGTATTTCTGCAGGTGAATCCTATATGACTGTAGAAAATCTCAAACGCTATCTTGCTTTAGCAGCTACCAAAGATGAGCAGGCAGGAGCGCTCTTTGCCGCTATTGTCCACAAATAGAGTAGGATCCGGTTGTGGACATACCTCAAGCGGGAGCCGCTTGGCGTGTGTGTAGCTTTTTTAGGATAAATGTGGCATAATAGAAGTATAAATTTCCGGGAGAGGAGAGAGAAGCAGATGGCAAAGTTTCCCATCGAAGAGTTTATTGAGGAAGATGTTTTCACTGATCGTGAAGCAGAGCTCACTTTTTTACAAACGTGGTACCGGGAAATTGCGCAGGGGAAATCCACCAGCCAAGCGCTGATCTCACCTCGGCGTTTGGGGAAAACCGCTCTTTTGGAGAGGTTTGTCAACACTGTGTTTTTCAATGATTTTGGCGTAGCTCCCTTTTATTATTACCGCGGCAGAGATACAACAACGCTACGGGGCTTTTTGTTGAATTATGCCACTACGTTTTTCCGGCAATACATTGCGTATTTGCTTCAAGATCCACTACTTTATAGGAACCCTGAGATAACTTTATCCGAACTTGCAACGCTCAAAACTGCAGATCAACGGATCAAGATCGTGCAAAAGTCCATTGTCTCCTTTCTGCAAAGGTACGAAAATGATGATCTTACTGCTATGAGAATGCAGTGGGAACAAATGGTAGAGCTTCCGGAATTCATCGCATCTCGTACAGGCGTCAATGTAGCCGTTATTATTGATGAGTTTCAGGATTTAAAAACCCAGATCTTCAACAAGCCTGAGGGAAGCAAGCTCGATCCTGTAAATGATTGGCCAATTGATCTGACCGCTTCCTTTAGTCGGCAATCGCAGAGCAAAAAAGCACCGTTGCTTGTCTCCGGCTCTGCAGTCACTATGATTTTCAAAACAGTGATGGGAGGCCCCTTAGGCGGCCGCTTTAGTTTTTTTTACCTGAAGCCGATGAGCATTGCAGACGGTGCTGAACTTGCTAAAAGGCTAATTGATGAGATCGACGATGAACTCGCCAATTATCTGAGCTTTCAACTTGGCGGGCATCCATATTATATTACCTGTTGTGCCAAGTCCAAAGCTCCTGTCAGAGGATTTGCCTCTCGCGCTCAAATCGACAAGCTCATCGACTATGAGATCGAAAAGGGAGATATTGCTGGCTTTTGGCAGACTCATTTTCAAGAAAACAAGGCTTTGATTAATCAGGATGACGATGCTAAATTAGGGCAAAAAATTTTTTACTATTTCACTAAATACAATAACCAGCAGGTGCAAATCGGCGAGATTGCAAAGCAATTGCGTGTGACAAACCAGGTAGTGGAAGCAAAGATAGAAAAGCTTTATCAGGCTGATTTAGTTTTTCGGCAAGGGGTCCGCTATTATGCGTTCAATGACCATATGTTGATGCGGTTTATTCGCAATAGTTATCACGAAGGGGTAGAGGGCGTGGATGCGGTACCCTTCAGGGTGCGGGGCTTTGATAATTATTACAAAGGGCAAGCTTTGGAGCTACTGGTGCAAAACTTATTTCGTACTTTTAATAAAGAAAAACTGCCAGGGGAATTGTTTAATGTAGGCGGAGAGGTAACAGTCCCTAAATTTTCGCAAGTGGGTTCCATCAAAGCGAAGCTTCCCGCTACCTCTGAATACGAGATCGATATTTATGGAGAGTATGAGGACGGGCAAGAGAAGAAAGTTTGGCTTACTGAATGCAAATATAGGGCCCAGAGGCGCTTAGACAGACAAGAGGTTGAGCGGACATTGCAGGCCTCTGAGGCAGTAAAGGAACAATATACTGCATCATCGGTTGTGGTCTGGTTTATCAGTACAGCTGGATTTACAGCGGCTGCTCAAAAGTTGATAGCAGAGCAAGGTTGCCTCTCTTCTACCAGAACCGAGCTTAACCTTTTGGCAAGACGCTATGGCATCACTACAACCCTAGATTAAGCAAACCGGCATAAGGGCTGTTGTTACTACAGTCCTTTTTCTGTACTTTGTGGGCGACCGCTGGAGACGAATTCCTGTTTATCATCTTTTCTTGACAAAGGGCAGGGAGAAGAGGTAGAATGATAATCAAAGAGGTGAGAGATGTGGATGAGCTGGAGCCTATCACCGGTGAATATATCATGGTCAAAGCCTTGGAAGATGGAGTAACCATCATCGGACTTACCCGAGGCAGAGATACTAAGTTTCACCACAGCGAAAAGCTGGATCAGGGCGAGATTATGATCGCCCAGTTCACAGGACACACCTCGGCCATTAAGGTGCGAGGCAGAGCAGAGATTTTTACAAAGATCGGCAAGTCAACTTCCGGTCGAGGAGAGTAGAGCTGAGCTAAGGTACGGATTTTTTAAACTATAGGCTCGCTATGCTCGCGGGCCTTCTTTTTTTATTGGGGAAGGAGAACTTAAATTGGCAAAAGAATTATTAATGGGCAATGAAGCCATTGCTCGAGGAGCGCTGGAGGCAGGATGCAGGGTTGCCACAGCATATCCTGGAACGCCCAGCTCCGAGATCCTCTACACATTATCTGGATGGGCACAAGAAGGATTACTCTATGCAGAATGGTCCTCCAATGAAAAGGTAGCTCTGGAGGTGGCAGCTGGCGCTGCCTACGCTGGCGCCAGATCCCTTGTGGCGATGAAACAGGTGGGTCTCAATGTGGCAGCAGACCCCCTGATGAGCCTAGCTTACATGGGCGTCAAAGGTGGCATGGTGATCGTTGTTGCAGACGATCCGGGCCCCCACAGCTCACAGAACGAACAAGACACCAGAGCATTTGGCCGCTTTGCTCAGCTTCCAGTCTTAGATCCCACAACAGTGGAAGAAGCAAAAGAGATGACCAAAGTAGCCTTTACTCTCTCTGAAGAATTGGGCCTACCTGTGATTTTACGCCCAACCACTAGAATCTGTCATGCCACAGCTGCGGTAGAGATCCAAGAACCAGAAAAACCACAGGGCAAACCTTATTTTGAAAAAGACCCCTCTTGGGTGATCTTGCCTGCAGTGGCAATTGTTAAGCACCAACGGTTGATCAGACTTCAGAACGAAATGCGAGAGCGTTTTGCGGATTCTCAATTCAACGAAATTACAGGCAGCGGCACACTGGGGATCGTTGCCAGTGGCGTGGGCTATGCATATACTAAAGAGGTCCTAGAGCGCTTGGAGCTCACAGAAAAAATCAAGCTTTGTAAAGTCGGCACCTCCTACCCACTGCCCCCGAAGCTGATGGCAGAATTCTTCCGGGGCCTTGAGAAAGTATTGGTAGTAGAGGAAGGCTCTCCTGTCTTGGAAGAGCAGGTTATCGAGGCTGCCTGGGACGAGGGCGCAAAGTTCGAGCTTCTGGGCAAACGCACAGGCGCGGTACCGATTGCCGGTGAGTTTAACGTGGACTTGGTGGGCAAGATCATCGCCCAGTTTGCTGGAGTAGAAGGAAATTTCGGTAGCAAGCGATCTGTGCCGCCCCAGTTGCCAGTGCGGCCTCCGGTTCTGTGTGCAGGCTGTCCTCACCGGGGTTCATTTTACGCATTCAAACGCGCAGCCCGGGGTATGGATGCAGTCTTCTCAGGCGATATCGGTTGCTATACCTTGGGAGCTGCAAAACCACTGTCTGCTATGGATACCTGTCTTTGCATGGGAGGCAGCATCACTGTAGGATCTGGCCTGGCGATAGCTGATCCAGATAGACCTCATGTTGCCTTTATTGGAGACTCAACATTCTTCCATACAGGAATCAATGGCCTTTTAAATGCTGTTTATAATAATACTAATTTAACGATTGTGATTTTAGATAACCGCACTACAGCCATGACCGGCCACCAGCCTCACCCAGGCTTGGGTACTCGTGCTGATGGAGTTCAGGGTCCCCAGATCGATATTATTTCCTTGGTGAAGGCAGCTGGTGTTAAATTTGTGCGGGAAGTTGACCCCTATGATTTTAAGGCTTCTGTGGAAGTGGCCAAAGAGGCCATGGCCTTTGAGGGCCCCTCTGTAGTTGTAATGAAACGAGAATGCGTAGTGATCGCCAAAAAACAGGCACCGCTAGTGGTGGATCCTGACTTGTGCACCAACTGCCAGGTGTGTATTAAGCAGCTGGGATGCCCTGCCATGTATATTGAGGACGGAATTAAGATCGGCCATAATTGCAACGGCTGCAATCTCTGTGCTCAGATCTGCCCACAAAAAGCCATCAGGGAGGCGAAATAGGTGGTAACAAAATATGATCTTGTAATTGCAGGTGTTGGTGGCCAGGGAGTGGTATTAGCATCGCGAATCATCGCTAAAGCTGCCATCACCATGGGCTATGAGGCGAGAACTGCTGAGAATATTGGCATGGCCCAGCGAGAGGGCGCTGTTGTGAGCTATACCAGAATTGGCAGGGGAGTCGCAGGACCCCTAGTGCCAGAGAGTAGTGCAGATCTGCTTTTGGGCTTTGAGCCAGCAGAGGCTGCCAGATCCTTGGATAAGCTAGGACCCACGGGTAGCGCTATTATCAACAAGGAACTGATTGTGCCTGTAACTGTAACCACTGGCCAGTCAGTCTACGACCAGCAGGCCATCTTTGATTTTCTCAAAGAAGAGGTAGAAGAGCTCTATTTTTTGGAAGCCACAAAAATAGCTACAGAGGCTGGCAACTGGCGTGCCACCAATAGTGTGCTTTTGGGAGCTGCCAGTAGCTTAGATAATTTTCCCATTTCCCCTGAGGTTTTGCTGGAGGAGACCCTGCGGAATGTGCCAGCTAAGACCCGGGATATTAACGAGAAAGCGTTTGAGCTAGGAGCAAAAACCATCTCCTGGCTGAAAACGCAAAGTGCATAATAGAGGTGAGCGAGATGAGCACAGTAGAGGGTAGTTTAGCTTTAGACCAAGTGCGAACTCCACTCGAGAAGGCCATGGAGTACGCGGCTCAAAATGAGTTTTATCAAGAGAAGTTCCAAAGGGCAGGCATCAGGCCCAATCAAATTGTGGAGGCAGAGGACCTAGCAGCACTCCCCTTCACAACTAAAGATGAGCTGCGGGAGTGTTATCCGCTGAAAGTAATGGTGCCAAAAGAAGAGGAGATCGTCAGGATTCATTCATCCTCTGGCACCACAGGCCAGCCTGTAATCATCCCCTATACCCAGCGTGATGTGGATGTTTGGGCCCAGATGATGATGCGCTGCTACCAAATGGCAGGGATGACGAATCGCGATCGGGTGCAGATCACCCCAGGCTATGGCCTCTGGACTGCAGGCATAGGTTTTCAAGCAGGGGTAGAGGCTTTAGGTGCCATGGCTATACCTACAGGTCCTGGCAATACCCAAAGGCAACTGAAGATGCTCCGGGATCTGAAAACCACATTCCTTATCGGTACCTCCTCCTACGGGCTGCTTTTGGCTGAGGCAGCTATGGAGGAGGGGATCTTGGCGGAGCTTAAGCTCCAGCGGGCAATCTTGGGGTCTGAGCGCTGGGGCGAGCGGATGCGAGAGCGGATCGAAGAGCTTTTCGGGATCGAGACCTTTGATATTTATGGTCTCACAGAAGTATACGGACCTGGGATTGGCATCGACTGTCACCTACACAGTGGTATCCACTACTGGTCAGATTATCTCCTCTTTGAGATTATCGATCCAGAAACTGAAAAAGTGTTACCTCCAGGAGAAGAAGGGGAACTGGTAATCACCACCTTGGCTAAAGAAGGCTTGCCCCTGATTCGCTACCGTACCCGGGACCTTACCCGGATAATTCCAGAGCCGTGTCCGTGCGGCTCCCCATACCCGCGCATTGAGCGGATTCACGGTCGCAGCGACGACATGATCAAGATCAAAGGCTGCAATATCTTCCCAGCCCAAATTGAGCAGGAAATAAATAGATTTCCGGATTTTACAGGTGAGTATAGAGTAATTCTCAAGCGAACAGAAGGCCGCGATGAGATGACAGTGGAGCTGGAGGCTTTAGCTCCACAGGAGGGACTTGGGGAAAGCTTCGCCCAGACCCTCAGGAGTCGTACAGGGATGCTGGCGAAAGTTGAGTTGTGTGGACCTGGCCAGTTACCTCGCACAGAGAAGAAAGCCAAACGAGTTTTAGATAAGCGTGACCTAGGTTAGCAACAAGCCGAGCAGAGCAGAGAATAGTTTAGATGAGTAGAGTAGAGTTGAGCTGAGCAATAAACCCGCTGTCAACAGAGGCAGCCGGGGCCATTGTGCTCTGGCTGCCTTTTTGTATTATTTTGGAGGTGGGAAAATGACAAAACAAGAATTTTTTAAGCTAACCGAGGAAGGATACTGCACCATCCCTGTATCCTGCACATCTATGGCAGACCTGGTCACGCCTGTTGGCGCAGCCCTGGCCCTGAACCTTTCCCAAAGGCCTTTTTCTTTTCTTCTGGAGAGCGTAGGTGGTTCCCAGTCCGCTCGCTATTCTTTCCTTGGAATCACCATGGATACCAACTACCAGATTCGAGACCGCGCACTGACAATCCAAAGGGGAGCCGAAAGTCAAACCATACAGGGGGATCCCCTGCTCTTACTTCGAGAGGAGATTGAAAGGAGAAAGGCGCCTCCCGGGGAGATACCCCTCTCCGCTGGGCTTGTAGGCTATCTTGGCTATGATCTGGTTGCACCCCATAGAGGGGGAGCGCTTCCAGATGGATACCTAATGAGCCCCCAGGAACTTTTAATTTTCGATCATGCCAAGCGCACTGTGAGGGCAGTGGTGAATGTAGCTGTAGAGGGGCTACCTCCCACGATGCTGGAGGCAGCCTACAGAGGAGCAAAAGCCCAAGCCCAGGAGCTTCTCCGTCAGATCCAAAAGCCACCTCTGCCAACAGTTGTGCAGCAATTAAACTTGCCTTTTGCCAGCAATACAAAACGGGATAAGTTTGTCCAGGGGGTTCGTGAGATTAAAGCTGCAATCAAGACAGGAGTTGTAGAGCAAGTTGTGCTCTCCCAGCGGCTAGTGGCAACAGGCCAGGCCCATCCCCTTGCCAGCTACCGGCTTTTGCGCTCCATCAACCCCTCTCCATACATGTTCTGGCTTCATTTTCCAGAGCTTGATCTTGTGGGCTCCTCTCCAGAGGTCCTAGTGACGCTAGAGGGGAGAGGGGCCACAATCCGGCCCATAGCTGGCACCAGGCCCCGGGGACGAGACCCCCAAGAGGATCGCAAGCTTGCCTTAGAGCTCCTCGCGGATCAGAAGGAACTCTCCGAGCACAAGATGCTAGTGGAGCTGGGAGGGAAGGATTTGGCAGCGGTAGCAAAGGCAGGCACCCTCCGGCAGGATGGACCTATGTGCTTGGAGCGCTATTCCCATGTGATGCATTTAGTCTCCCAGCTCTCTTGCGAATTGGACCCAAAGTACGATGCTATCGATCTATTGGGGGCATGTTTTCCAGCAGGCACAGTCAGCGGTGCCCCAAGAGAGGAGGCCATGGAATTGATTGCGGCACTTGAGCCTCACAGCAGGGGTCCCTATGGGGGAGGGGTGGGCTATTTTTCCCTCTCTGGCAATATGGACATTTGCATTGCTATCAGAATGTTGGTCTTCCAAGGGCAGAGAATCTGGGTTCAGGCAGGAGCAGGCATTGTGGCCGATTCAGAGCCCCAAGCAGAGTATGAGGAGACTTTAGCCAAAGCCCAAGCTTTGCTTGGGTCAGTGGCAGTTGAGAAAGCAAAGGAGGTTGAGGAGGATGCTTAAAAGAGCGCTCAATCTTGTAGTGCAGGGAGAGAATCTCACGCAAGCTTTGGCACGAGAGACTATGGAAGTAATAATGCGGGGGGAGGCATCAGGAGCACAGGTCGGGGGCCTCCTTGTAGCCCTGCGCATGAAGGGGGAGAACCATAGGGAAATCACAGGCTTTGCCCAAGCCATGCGTGCCCAAGCCAAGCCTTTAGGGCTTGACGGAGAATTTGCCGACACCTGCGGCACAGGAGGAGACTGCGCTGGCACCTTCAACATCTCTACCACAGCTGCCTTTGTAGTGGCAGGCTGCGGCTTGCCTGTGGCCAAACACGGCAACCGCGCATTTTCTAGCAAAAGCGGGAGTGCAGATCTTCTCTCTGCCTTAGGTGTAAAGATAGATCTCCTGCCTCACCAAGTTGCCGCTTGCATCAATAAAACTGGTATCGGTTTTCTCTATGCCCCCACCTTCCACGGGGCTATGCGCCATGCAGCGGGTCCCAGGCGAGATCTGGGAATGAGAACCGTCTTCAACCTCCTCGGCCCCCTCACCAACCCCGCAGCTCCCGCCTTTCAAGCTGTGGGCGTGTGGGAGCGGGATCTAGTTTCGGTTGTTGCTCAGGTAGCGCAAGAATTGGGAGCGCGTGGCGCTATGGTCTTCCACGGCGGGGGGGGACTCGATGAGCTGTCTTTGTCAGGTGAGAATCTAGTGGCGGAGCTTGGGGCTGGCCAGCTTAAAACCTATTTTTTGGAAGCTCGGGATGTGGGGCTCCTGCCCGCTCCCCTCTCGGCTTTGGCCGGTGGCACGCCCCAGGAGAACGCAGCCATCACCACAAGGATCCTGGAGGGGGAGAGGGGACCCAAACGCGATGTGGTGCTCCTCAATGCAGCAGCCCTCCTGAAAGCCGCGGGAGTTGCCAAAGACTGGAAGGAGGGGATCGCTATGGCAGGTGAGGCCATCGATAATGGAAATGCTATGGCGCGACTCGGAGCGCTTCGGAAGTTTTCACAGGAGGTGGGAGCAAATGCTATTTCAAATTGCAAGAGTTAGACGCGAACAATTGAACAGAGAGCATAGGAAGACCTGGGCTAGGCGGGCCCGCTTGGCCCACAATGGAGGGGACCTCCTCGGGGCCCTCACAGGGCCTGGCCCCAGGATCATCGCCGAGGTAAAGCCTGCCTCCCCCAGCTGTGGCCGGCTTGTAAGAGATGAGGAGCTCCTCCCTCTCGTAGCTGCTTATGCGAGGGGAGGCGCCTGCGCTCTCTCTGTTTTGGCAGAGCAGGCCTATTTCCAAGGGGGTGGGGAACTTGTGAGCCTGGTGCGGAGCCTGACGGATCTCCCCATTTTATGGAAGGACTTTGTGATCTCCCCCAGCCAGATCTTCGAGGCAAAGGCTAGGGGCGCATCAGGTGTGCTGCTTATCGCAAGGATCCTGGATCCCAGAGCGCTAGCTGCCTTCATTCATTTGGCAAACAAAGTGGGACTCTTGCCGCTAGTGGAAGTGCACACCAGGCAAGAGTTGAGTAAGCTTGAGGGAATCGATGAGCGGTTTGCTCTAGGCATCAACAACCGTAGCCTCTCAACTATGGAGGTGGATCTTGATACCACCTACTCTTTATTGCCCCAAGCTTGGGAACTTAATCCTGCGTGTGTCATCGCCGAGAGCGGGATCAGAACAGCAGGGCAAGTAGAAAAGTTTATGGAGTTTGGTGTAGATGGTTTTTTGATTGGGGAAGCTCTGCTTGTGGCCCCGGATCCACGGCAGAAGCTTTTGGAATTGAGAGGTGAGGGAAGATGTGGATAAAAGTGTGTGGGATCCGAAAACCCCAGGATGCTGAAGCAGCAGCCAAAGCAGGAGCCCAGGCTGTAGGTTTGGTCTTCGCCCCTAGCCCCAGGCAATTATCTGTATCTGAGGCCAGAGAGCTTTCCTCCTCAATTCCAGGTCAGCTGTTGCGGGTTGGTGTGTTTGTTGATAAAAATCCTGAGGAGGTAGAGGAGATTGCAAAGAAGGTGGGGCTGGATCTGATTCAGCTCCACGGAGCTGAATCCCCATCCTACTGTCGCTATTTTTCTCGTCTCCCCTGGGGGCTAATTAAAGCCTGGAGAATGGAGAGGGGGAATTTTGAGGAAGTGGCAGCATATCGGGGATTGGTTCAGGCGCTGCTTTTAGATAGCAGCGCTGGCAGTGGCAAATCCTTCCCCTGGCAACAAGTCAGAGAGGTGCCTTGGGATGGGAAGCTAATTTTAGCAGGTGGCCTAGATCAAGAAAACGTAGCTCGGGCCATAGCAGAGGTTCGCCCTTGGGGCGTGGATGCAACAAGCAGTCTGGAATCTGCACCTGGCCAGAAAGAGCTAGGGAAAATATCTGCCTTTGTTGAGGCAGCAAAAAGGGCAGGGAGGGAATTAGATGTTTCAAAAATGGCCAGATAAGAGGGGCTTTTTCGGCAACTGGGGCGGGAAGTTTGCCCCTGAAACTGTGCAATGTGCCCTCAGCCAGCTGGAGAGGGCATACAAAGAGGCAAAAGCTGATCCCGCCTTTGCACGTGAACTTGAGAGAGAACTGGAAAACTATGTTGGCAGGGAAACACCACTGTACTTTGCTCCCAATCTCACAGCGCATTTTGGTGGTGCGAAGATTTATCTGAAGCGTGAGGATTTGAACCATACGGGAGCGCATAAGATCAACAATGCCTTAGGTCAGGCACTCTTGGCCAAAAGAATGGGGAAAAAGCGACTTTTGGCCGAAACAGGTGCAGGCCAGCACGGGGTGGCTGTGGCCACAGTGGCAGCAAAATTAAAAATGGAGTGCACGATTTTTATGGGCCAGGAGGATATCCACAGGCAAAGTCTCAATGTTTATCGGATGCGTCTTTTAGGAGCCCGGGTGGAGCCAGTTAATATTGGTAGCTGTACCTTAAAAGAGGCCACAGGCCAGGCCATCCGCCAGTGGGTGAGCCAAGTTCGGGATACACACTATGTGATCGGTTCAGCTGTAGGCCCCCACCCCTATCCTATGCTAGTGCGGGATCTACAGGCTGTGATCGGCCGGGAAGCCAAGAAGCAGATTCTCTCCCAGGCAGGTCGCCTCCCGGATTTTTTAGTTGCAGCTGTAGGAGGGGGGAGCAATGCAATCGGTCTGTTCTATCCTTTCCTGGATGATAGCCAGGTAGCTATGGTTGGAGTGGAGGCAGGGGGCAGAGGAGAGAAAGCCGGGGAGCATGCAGCTACCATGAGCCGCGGCAGACCTGGAGTGCTCCATGGTGCCTACTCCCTTCTGCTCCAAGATGAGGAGGGACAAATTGCAGCGACCCATTCAATCTCTGCAGGCTTAGACTATCCCGGTGTGGGTCCGGAGCACAGTGCACTTAGTGAATGTGGCCGCGTCCGCTATGAGGCTGTATCAGACAACGAAGCCCTAGCTGCCTTCCATCTTCTCAGCGAGAGCGAGGGAATTATTCCGGCCCTGGAGAGCAGCCACGCCTTGGCCTATGCAGAGAAACTTGCACCAACTCTTTCTGAGAAGAGCATAATCATCGTTAATCTTTCTGGAAGAGGAGATAAGGATGTGGAGAGCATAGCTGTGCGAGAGGGGGCGGCATTGTGAGGATAGCCCGTGCATTTAAATCTCGGCCGGCTTTGATGCCTTTTATAATGGCAGGGGATCCGTCTTTGGCAGTAACAGAGGAGATTATCGTAAAATTGGAGGAGGCAGGTGCAGATCTAATTGAGCTGGGCGTCCCCCATACAGATCCTCTGGCAGATGGACCCATCAATCAGGCAGCTGCCCAGAGGGCCCTGGCTGGAGGTACAAACCTTGAGGGAATCTTAAAGCTTGTGGCCAGGCTCCGGAAGCGAGGAGTTCAGATCCCCATTCTGCTCCTTTCATATCTCAATCCCCTCTTAGCCTTTGGGGAGGAACTGCTAGAGTGCGGGAAAGCGTCTGGTATCGATGGACTGATTATCCCGGACCTTCCTCCCCAGGAGCACAGGTGGTTTGCAAAGGGAGGTGAGCTGCCTCTCATCAGTTTTGTGGCGCCAACCACAGAGCAAGTAAGACAGAGGGAAATTGCAAGTAGTGCTAGAGGCTTCCTCTACTGCGTCTCCAGTACCGGTGTAACTGGCCCCAAAGGAGAACTGCCACAGGAGCTGGAGGAGTTTCTCAAAGGCTTGCGAGATGTCTCGCCTATACCCAGAGTTGTGGGATTTGGTATTGCCAACGCCGAGCAAGCAGCTCAGGTGGGAAGGATGGCGGAAGGCGTGATCGTGGGCAGCGCCTTGGTGGAAATCTTGTCTCAGGAGGGAGTGGAGCGGGGATTGGAGTTTGTACGGGAGTTGAGAGAGGCGCTTTAGAGGGGGAGCTTATTAGTTGATCTGGTGAGGCAGTTGACAAATTATTTTTAAATAGACACACAGGGCCGCAAGCTGCGGCCCTGTGTGTCTATTGGCTAAAGCGTCCGGCCTCCACCTTGGTATTGAAGACCATTCAGATTAATAATGACAGAAGCCGGAAAAGGCTCGCCACTCATGATGTCATAGTGGATTTTATCTTGGATTTTAATCGTGAGTTTGAGAGCACCAGACAGGGCGCGATAAGTTTTAGTGCCTGTTTTAGGATCAACCACCGGTGCATCCAGCTGAGCACAAATCCTAGTTTGACCATAATCTGTAACCAAGTCTAGCTGTTCACCTTTCAGCTCCAGTACCCAGCCTGGTTCTTGTCCCACAGCCCGGAATTCCACACCATTTTTTTTGGCTTTTTCCCAGGGCCCAGCTGGAACCTGTTTGGCTTGAAACCAGATGCCATAAAATTCAATAAGTGCTTCTGTGCCTTTGCTCCAAAAATTGAGCCCGGGATTGCTATATTTTGCGCCTCGGGCAGTAGGCTCGCTTTTTAGCACCTGCTGTTGTGCGTTGGGAAGGGTTAACCAGGCAAAATCTTCCTCAAAGCTTGCCGAAAAGCGAATCCCCTCCACAATGTAATGATTGCCCCTGCCAGCTAATTTTTGTGCTTTAGCTGGAAGCGAGATTCCACCTACAGTTATCATTGCCTCGCTTCCCTTGGTCCAGAAGGTAAGGGGGCCATTGGTGTATTTAGCACCGGAAGCTGCAGCCACCTGTCTTAAGGTTACGTTTTTTCCACCAGGGAGGATTAGCTGGGCTTTACGATTAGCGAAAATGGCCCGAAATCTTAAGCTTTCAGTTAAATAAGTTTGGGTTGTAGTGTTAGTAGCTTGGGATAGTAGCACTTCAACCCTTTGTTTTGTGTCGCCTCGGAAAACGGGGACGGCTTTAGGTGTAGTCCACCTAATCTTCCCTTCTCTATCTTCGATTATGGCGCGGATGCCATAGTTGCGATCAGGTTTGATGGCAGAGGGATTGTATTGAAGTTTGAAATGGATGGGGACTTGCCCTTTGGGTTTCAGTGTCTCGTGGGCGATGAGAAAGACAGGGGATTTGCTACTTAAATCAACTAGCAATACATGGACCGTAGCATCTGGAAAGAGTGCAATCCGCTCTCTATAGGTAACAGTTCCGGCTAAGGTAGACGCGCTTGCGGAGTTCCAAAAACCAGACAAGAGAACGAAACATAGTAGGGCTGCGATTGATGTAACTGAGCGATTATGAATTTCTTGCATCTTCAGCATCCTTTCCATTAAAATAGTTGTTAAGTTAATTATATCATTACTAGATATTGAAGTCCAAGCATGGTTTTCCAAAACGCAATATCCGTGCTCTTTTGCTAAAATCATGATATAATAAAGTGATTGATTTTTGCTTGGATTCTTGATTGAATTGATACTGTAGGGGCAGGTGTCCTCTCCAGCTTAATATGCGTGAGGTGATGACCACGATGGCACTGTTGGCAGTAGGTGGGCTCTCTAAATACTGGGGCGCAGACTTGCTTTTTGAAGATCTTAGCTTCTCCCTGAACAAGGGAGAAAAAATGGCTCTAGTGGGTCGCAATGGAACAGGGAAAACCACCTTGCTAAAAATTCTGATGGGCCAGGAAGAATATGATGGAGGCCAACTCTCCGTCGCTGCCAACACCCGAATTGGTTATTTGCCTCAAGATCACACTCCGATGCTTTTGGCAGGGCGTACTCTTTTTGAGGAGGCTAGGTCCGTTTTCTCCCAGATCCACCAGTGGGAGCAGAATTTACGTACGCTTGAGGTACAGATGAGCAGTGCAAGTGAAGAGGACCTCAAACCCTTGATGAACCAATATGCTCATCTCACGGCTCAATTCGAGGCAGCAGGTGGCTATAGCATCCCAGCTAAGATTCGAGCGGTGCTCTTTGGCATGGGCTTTAGCGAAGCGAAACTTGACAACAGGGTCCAGTCCCTCTCAGGGGGGGAGAAGATGCGCTTGGCCATGGCGAAACTAATTTTGGAGGAGCCAGAGGTAATGCTTCTAGATGAGCCTACCAACCACCTAGATCTGGCAACAACAGAATGGTTGGAGAGCTACTTGGCAACCATTAGCTCCTCTCTGATTATCGTCTCCCATGACCGCTACTTTTTAGATAAGGTAACCACTATCACATTGGAGCTGGAGCATAAGCGCTGCGATCTGTACCGTGGTAACTATAGTTTTTATCTGAAAGAAAAGAAGCTCCGGCAAGAGGCAGCCCTCACCAGTTACCTGCGGCAAGAAGAAAAACGTGCCAAACTACAAACCTTCTATGAAAAATGGCGTGCCACTCCCACGCGTAAAAACCAGGCTCTGAGCCGCAAAAAGGCCTTAGATCGGATGGAACTTGTTGAAAAGCCCCAAGGACCCCAGGCTACCATGGCCCTGAATTTCCAAGTGCAGCAGCACTCTGCCAAAAGTGTTCTCACAATAGCGGATTTGGAGATGAGCTTCCCAGATAAAACCCTCTTTGAGAGGGTGGACCTTCAGGTACGTCGGGGAGAGCGGATCGCCCTTTTAGGTCCCAATGGAGCGGGAAAAACCACCTTATTGAGAATTATCCAGGGCCTTGTGGCTCCTTCTTCAGGTTCAGTAAATTGGGGCAGTGGGGTGGATGTTGGCTACTTCAGCCAGGCTCTAGATACCCTAAATTATCAAAACTCCTGTCTTGAAGAGATGATGGAGCTGCCTGGCTTCAACAAATTCTCTGCTCATGCCCTCTTGGGTCGTTTTCTCTTCTCAGGAGATGATGCCCACAAGCTCATCTCCCAGTGCTCCGGGGGCGAGCGCAATAGGCTCCTTTTGGCCAAACTCATGGCAGGGGAACACAACGTGCTCCTTTTAGACGAGCCTACCAACCACTTAGATCTTGATTCTAAAGCCATCTTAGAAGAGGCCCTGGAGGACTACCCCGGCACCATGATTTTAGTCTCCCATGATCGTTTTTTTCTGAACCGAATCACCACAAGGGTTTGGGAGATTGCAGAGGGCACAATTGTTCAGTTCCAGGGCAACTATTCCGCCTACAAAGAGGAGCAGCTACGTCTGGAGGCCAAAGCTTTAGAAACTGAAAAAGAGAAAGAGAAGCCGGAGAAAAAACAATCTCCGAAGGTGATGCGAAAAAAAGAGGTACAAGAGCAGCAGCTTGAAGAGGAAATCCAGGAGTTAGAAGAGCGCAAAGCCCAGCTGGAGGAAGAAATGGGTAATCCTGAAATCTACAAGCTAGATGCGGGACGGGAAATTGTAGCGGCATATGAGGCCCTGAACCTAGAGCTTCTAGAGCTCTATGCACAGTGGGAGGAACTTGTAGGCTAGATAAAGGTTTTATAAGTTAGCATGCAAAGGAGTGGGGTAGATGAGGAGAATACTAATTCTTGGCTCTGCTGGCTCTGGCAAATCCACCCTCGCACGACAATTGGGGGAGATTCTGGACATACGGGTAATTCACCTAGATCGCTATTGGTGGCAGGCAGGCTGGAAGCCTGCGCCTTGGCATCTGTGGCTTGAAAAAGTTTTGGAATTTATGGACTTGGACAGTTGGATCATGGATGGCAATTATCTGCGCACTTTGCAGCTGCGCTTTGAGGCCGCAGATACTGTGATCTTTTTAGATTTTCCGAGGCTTATATGTCTTTGGCGAGTCATAAAACGGAGGTTTAAATATCGAGGCCAGACCAGATCTGACATTGCCCCAGGCTGCCCTGAAAAAATAGATTGGGAATTTCTCAAGTGGATCTGGAGGTTCCCAAAAGTCAATAAGCCTTGGATCATGGAGCTTTTGGAGCTTAGGGGGAAGGAGAAGGAGATCGTCATCCTAAAAAATCCACAGGAGGTGCAGGAGTTTGTGGAAAAAATTTCCTCCTTTGGGAGGAGATCACAGCAGCGCGGCGAATAAAACTTATAGTGGGACGATATTATACGTAGTGGGACAGAATAGCCCCGAAAGTATAGACCAGAAGGAAGAGGGGAATGGATAAATTAATCTCCCTCCAGCAGCGGATCGCCCCAGAGCTAACCGCTGCTATTGAAAGACGTTATTCAATCTTACGGCAGGCGTGTTTCCTAGGACCCATCGGTAGGCGAAGCCTAGCTGCCACATTGGGGATGCAGGAGCGTGCTGTCCGCAATGAGCTTGACTTTCTCCGCAGAGGGGAGCTCATTTTGGCAACAAGCCAGGGCATGTCCATCACAGATGAAGGTCGGAAAATCATGGGAGACCTTGAGGACTATGTGCGCAAGCTCCGGGGCCTTAGCCAACTGGAGGGGCAGCTAGCATCCTGGCTGGAGCTGGAGCGGGTGGTGATCGTACCTGGAGACTCAGATCAGGACGAAAGCGTCAAGGGTGAACTGGGCCGTGCTGCAGCCTCATACCTAGAGAAAATTCTTTCCCCAGGCCTGGTTTGCGCAGTAACAGGTGGCACCACCATGACCGATGTGGCAACTGCCTTTGGCAGCTTCCATCTTCAAAAAGAGGTGTTGGTTGTCCCAGCCCGAGGGGGTCTTGGGGAAGAGGTTGAAAAGCAAGCCAACACTGTAGCCGCAGCCATGGCCAAGGGCATCGGCGGCAGCTACAGACTTCTCCATGTGCCAGACGATCTAGGAGAGCGAGCTCTGGAGAGCATTAGACACGATCCTAAGATCGAGGAGCTTTTGGCCCAGATTAAAGCCGCGGATCTTGTAGTTCACGGCATCGGCACAGCTCAGGAGATGGCCAAAAGACGGGGACTGTCTCAGGAGCAAACCGAATTTTTGCAAAGTCGCGGTGCTGTAGGCGAGGCCTTCGGTTACTACTTCAACCAAAAGGGCAAGATCGTCTACACCACCAGTAGCATTGGCCTGAGGTATGAGGATTTGGCCAGCATAGATAAGGTAGTAGCGGTGGGAGGCGGCAGAAGCAAAGCAGCAGCTGCCTTAGCCGTTCTTTCTAACCAGTATCAGCATGTGCTGATCACCGATGAAGGCGCAGCCAGAGGTATGGTTGCCTTGGGAGGTGGTGATGAGACAGTCTAGATGCGTGGTCTTTATAAAAAAACAAATAGAAAACATAAGGAGGCTCCTATAATGAAAGTTGCAATTAATGGTTTTGGAAGAATCGGTAGAAACGTATTTAGAAGGGCTTTTGCAGACTCCAGGTTTGATTTTGTGGCTATCAACGACCTGACAGATGCAAAAACACTGGCACATCTACTCAAGTATGACTCAGTCCACGGAACCCTCGATGCCAAGGTAGAGGCCAAAGAGGGCGCCATTGTTGTAAATGGCAAAGAGATTAAGATTTTGGCAGAGCGTGATCCTCGAAACCTGCCTTGGAAAGAGCTAGGCGTGGATATTGTGATCGAGTCCACAGGCTTTTTCACAAACCGCGATGGTGCAGCAAAGCACCTGGAAGCTGGCGCAAAGAAGGTTGTAATTAGCGCTCCTGCCAAGAACGAAGACATCACCATCGTCATGGGTGTGAACGAGGATAAATATGATCCTGCAAAGCATGATGTGATCTCCAATGCATCCTGCACCACCAACTGCCTAGCACCTTTTGCTAAGGTTCTCAACGACAAGTTTGGAATTAAGCGGGGTCTGATGACCACAGTTCACTCCTACACCAACGATCAAAACATTCTGGATCTGCCTCACAAGGATTTGAGACGTGCCCGGGCAGCTGCTCAGTCAATTATTCCTACTACAACTGGTGCTGCCAAAGCTGTGGCTTTAGTACTACCTGAGCTCAAGGGCAAACTCAATGGTTTCGCCATGCGGGTACCTACACCTAATGTTTCAGTAGTCGATCTAGTTGCAGAGCTTGATCGTGACGCAACTGTTGAGGAAATCAACGATACACTCAGGGCCGCAGCAGAGGGTCCCCTAGCTGGTGTCCTAGGCTTCTCAGATGAGCCATTGGTATCACGAGATTACAATGGCGACTCCCGCTCCTCAATTGTGGATGGACTTTCCACCATGGTAATTGAGGGCAATTTAGTGAAGGTTGTTTCCTGGTATGACAACGAGTGGGGTTATTCCTGCCGCGTTGTAGACCTGGTAGCATACCTAGGTCAGAAGGGTCTGTAAAGAAAGCGAGGTGTCTCCCATGAAAATGGGGCTCCGTGACCTGGACGTTGTTGGCAAAAAAGTTTTCGTCCGGGCTGATTTCAACGTACCCCTAAATGATGCACAGCAAATTACAGATGAAACTAGAATTCGCGCTGCCCTGCCCACAATCCAGTATCTGATAGATCATGGTGCAAAAGTAATCCTGGCCTCCCACCTGGGGAGGCCTAAGGGCAAGCCACAGGAAAAATATAGCCTAGCGCCAGTTGCTGCAAGACTATCAGAGCTATTGGGACAAAACGTAGCTAAAACACAGGACTGCGTGGGACCCGAGGCCCAAAAGCAAGCCAATAATCTGAAGGCTGGAGAGGTACTGCTCCTTGAGAACCTGCGCTTCCATAGTGAAGAGGAACAGAACGATCCTGCCTTTGCCAAGGAACTGGCAAGCCTCGCTGAGCTCTTTGTCAATGACGCCTTTGGCACAGCTCATAGAGCCCATGCTTCCACAGCTGGCATCGCAGAGTATCTGCCGGCTGCAGCTGGCTTTCTTTTGGAGAAAGAGCTGAAGTTCTTGGGAGAGGCTCTAGAGAACCCCCAGCGACCCTTTATTGCGATTTTAGGCGGGGCTAAGGTGTCAGATAAAATCGGTGTAATCCAGAATCTCTTGGGGAAAGTGGATAAGCTTATTATCGGTGGCGGCATGTCCTATACCTTCCTCAAAGCCCGGGGCCTTGAGATCGGAAAATCCATTTTGGAAGCCGATAAAATGGAACTAGCTCGCAATCTGGAGGAAGAGGCAAAGAAGCGGGGCGTAGAGCTCCTTTTGCCTGTGGACGTGATTGTGGCAGACGACTTCTCCGTGAAGGCAAACCGCAAGGCAGTGCCAGTGGAGGAGATTCCAAAGGAGTGGGAGGGCATGGATATTGGCCCCAAGACAATCAAGCTCTTCCAAAGTGCTCTTGCAGGAGCTAAGACTGTGGTTTGGAACGGTCCTGTGGGCGTTTTTGAGATGGAGCCATTTTCCGTGGGCACAAAATCCATCGCCCAGACTTTAGCTGAACTTACAGATGCCACCACTATCATCGGTGGCGGCGATAGCGCAGCTGCAGTTGAGCAGCTGGGCTATGCAGATAAAATTACTCATATTTCTACTGGTGGCGGCGCTTCATTGGAGATGCTGGAGGGCATCGAGTTGCCAGGCGTTGCAGCTTTGACTGATAAATAACTAAAGATTGCGATCTTTTTTGAGAAAAGAATTGAAGAAAACCTGCCCGCTGGCAGGTTTTCTTGTAAGTTTGCATTTTTTAAAAAGTGATAGAATTAATCAGGCAAGCAGCTAGCTTGCCTATGTTTACTTGAATTAAATTCGAGAGGTATTATGAAAAAGACAAAAATGACCATTACCATATGTATTCTCGGTGTACTCGCTCTTATTCTTGGCGCCTGTAAACCGGCTGTTCAAGAACCCGTCTTCACCGATGAAGACCTGCAGAAACAAGTATTGGCTACACAAAGCGCCCGTGCCACTCAGTTTGCTGTTGAAACCATGGCAGCACAATTGACTGCTTTAAGCATGCCTACCAATACGCCAGTTCCAACAGAAGTACCAACACAAGCACCCCCTCAACCAACTCAGGAAGCGCCCACGGCAGTTGTTGGTGATCCAACCGCAACCACAGCACCTCAACCGGTTGATCCTCCAAGCGACAAACAATGCTACGCGATGGAACTTATCTCAGAAACGCTTCCCTCCGGGACAACCATGGAACCTGGTGAGAAATTTGAAAAATCCTGGACCATCCGCAATTCGGGAACCTGTACTTGGAGCCCAGATTTTGATCTTAAGCTAAGCGGCGGTGAAGCATTTGGTTCAAACAAGTTGGGTGATGTAAAAGAAGAAGTTGGCCCTGGGGATACAACGGTTGTCACACTCAGCGGTCTGGTTGCACCCAGAACAGAAGGCACTTATTATAGTTTTTGGGTGATGTCATCAGTAGCCGGTGACCAGTTTGGTTATGGACCCAATGGAAGTTGGGGTTTAAACATCACCATTCAAGTGGTAAAACCCTAAACCACACAAAGCCACTCAAAAAGAGTGGCTTTTTTTGGAACTAATTGAATAGATTGTTCGTCTTATTAGAAGATCAAAATAAAAATGATCGATAGGAGTTAAGATGAAAAAGAAGACTTTCTTTAAAACAAATTGGCTTATTGCTGCAGCTGTAATTGTATTAGCATTAATTACGGTGGCTGCCTGTAATCTGCCTGGTGGCGAAACCATTGGCGATCCGATTGAACAAGCCAAGCAAACTTTGGTTGCTCAACAAACACAGGATTATTTCCAAACCATCGTTGCCCAATTAACAGACACCGCTCCTGTGGAGAGCCCTCAGCCAACG
>ENA-UOOK01001440-UOOK01001440.1-fermentation-metagenome-genome-assembly--contig:-NODE-1440-length-31354-cov-10.741270_pt1 | contig 31354 bp, 31 predicted proteins | sample MGYA00245777_ERZ724023 | MGnify/ENA primary metagenome ERZ724023 (study PRJEB28704, sample SAMN03018312) | fermentation metagenome | biome: anthropogenic terrestrial biome; feature: soil...
TCTTTATCCTATTTTACCATATCCTTAGTTTTCGTGCAAATTTGAATGTTCTTTTCTTTATCTTATTGCGAAAAATATTTACCTTTCATAGCTGTTCCAATATATTTATTATATCCCATTTAATTTATATATAAAATGTTAAAAAATTGTAAAAAGAGGAGAACATGATTCCTGTAAGATGCTTGAGCTGTGGAAAGGTAATATCAGCTTACTTTGAAGATTACCAGAAAAGAACCCAGGCCGGGGAAGACCCCAAAGAGGTTCTAGATGACTTGGGAATCAACAAATACTGTTGCCGGAGAATGTTCATAGCCCATGTAGAAGTATGGTAGGGGCCGTAGGGTAGCATGGTCCATCCTCCCAGCCATTGAAAGAAGTTTCCAGATATCATCCTATCACCATAGGACCGATTTAAGGATATTTTCTTACAACTGGAACGGGGATGGTCAAACACCGGAACGCTGGAGACCCGAGTTCAAATCTCGGCGGCCCCATCACGATTAACCTAAAAAAAATGAATATTCATATCATATTCACATCCTAAAAAAAAGTGAGGAGAAAAAGTCATGGCAACTAAAAAGGCAACCAAAAAGGCAACTAAAAAAACTGGTAAAAAAGTTAGTCAAGCCCAAAACTTCACCCGTTTTGAAAAGGCCAGGATAATCGGTGCCCGAGCATTGCAGATTTCCATGGGAGCTAAACCAATGGTGGATGTAACCCCAGATTTGGACCCCATCGACATAGCCACTATGGAACTCAAAGAAAATGTGCTCCCACTGGGTGTTCGAGCCTTAGAAATAAATGAAAAAGCATTATAAAAATAATTGAAATTTTCATATCACATATAAAAAAAAATCAATCTCCTAATTCCCAAAGCTCCGCTTAACAAGATAAATCCTCAATGGTAACCAGACCATCAATAGATATAAACTCTGAGTATATTGATGATTAATCTTAACCTCCCACTAATAGAGAGGTTCAATTGAACTTTTGTATTTTAAGAGGAGAATTATTATTAACCTCCCTGACTAATGGGGGAGTGCTAAATACGAACTTCTGGTAAATGGGAGAATTAAACGATCATATCCTAATTTAAAAAAAAACCTAAAAAAAAACCATTATTTTTTACATTTGTGAGGTGTTTTTAAAATGGACAGTGTTATTGAAGACATCCGGGTTAGAAAAATTTTAGATAGCAGAGGAAACCCAACCTTGGAAGTGGATGTAATCACTTGGAACGGATTTGGCAGAGCAGCCGCACCCAGCGGAGCCAGCACCGGATCCCGTGAAGTGGTATCTTTCCCCACAGGAGGGGTGGATGGAATTATAGGAGAAGTAGAAGATATAATCTCATCAGAAATCATCGGCATGGATGCTGAAGACCTTCAAGAGATAGATCTGGTTTTAAAAGAAATTGACGGCACCCAAAACCTGTCTGCCATAGGTGGAAACACCACTGTGGCCGTATCCATGGCAGTGGCCAAAGCTGCCGCAGCATCCTACAACCTACCCCTGTACCGATTCATGGGAGGGAACATGCCATCAGCCATACCATTCCCACTGGGTAACATGATAAACGGAGGAGCACATGCCGGGAAAAACGCCCCAGACATCCAGGAATTTTTAGTCCTACCAGTCGGGGCCACCGACATCACCGAAGCAGTGTTCACCAACACCGCAGTGCACCGTAGAATAAGGGAGAAAATTCAGGCCAAAGACTCTCTATTTACCGGTGGCAAGGGAGATGAAGGAGGATGGGCACCCAACCTCACCAACCAGGAAGCACTGGAAATCCAGGCAACTTCCTGTGAAGAAGTAAGTGACGAAACTGGAGTACTGGTAAAACCCTGCCTGGACATGGCAGCCAGTGAATTCTGGGACGCCGACCAAGAAAAATATATCTATGCAAAAGAAGGAGTCCAAAAAGACACCGGAGAACAAGTAGATTATGTCAGTGAAATAATAGACACCTATGGCATGTTCTACGTGGAAGACCCCATTAGAGAAGGAGACTTCCAGGGATTTGCTGATTTAACTGTTAAATCAGGCCGGAAATGTTTAATCTGCGGTGATGACCTATTCGTAACCAATGCAGAAATACTGGCTGAAGGAATCAAAACTGGTGCAGCTAACTCTATAATCATCAAACCCAACCAGATAGGCACCCTAAGTGACACCTATGCTGCTGTGGACTTGGCCCGAACCAACAAATACCTGCCAGTGGTATCTCACCGCTCAGGTGAAACCACCGATGACACCATCGCCCACTTAGCAGTGGCCTGGATGAGTCCCATCATAAAAACTGGAGCCCTGGGTGGGGAAAGAATAGCCAAACTCAACGAACTCATCCGAATTGAAGAAGAAATGAGCAACCCTCAAATGGCAGACCTATCCTGGTAAAAAAAGATAATAATAATCCATAATTTTTATCACTAAACACCTATTTCCAGGATTATTTGAAATTATTAAGATAACATAATCAACAATTCAAATCTAAAGGAGAATAATGTATGGTTAAAATAACTATCAACCGCGATGAATGTGAAGGAGCAGACTGCGCTGAATGTGCTGACGTTTGCCCAATGGAAGTGTTAATTCTGGAAGGAGACGAGATCGTCATCCAGAACACGGAAAACTGCAGTCTATGCGAAGTCTGCGTAGATGTCTGTCCCAACCAGGCAATCAAGCTTGAAGACGATTAAACAAAAGAACGATTTTACATTGTCTAAATAAAAAAATCTATGAAAAATATATATTAACTATAATTTTAGAGGTGGTAATTTGTCAGAATTATTAATACCATTAGATAAATACTTAGCAGCAGGTTTACACATCGGCACACAACAAAAAACCAAAGACATGGAACGATACATCTACCGGGTGCGTGCAGACGGATTATACGTACTGGACGTTCGGAAAACCAATGAACGAATCACGTCCGGAGCCAAATTCCTGGCAAAATTCGAGTCAGAAGACATACTAGCAGTGTCCACACGACAGTACGGACAAACACCGGTGCGAAGGTTCGGAGAAGTGATCGGGGCCAGAACAATCCCTGGAAGATTCATACCAGGAACTCTGACCAACCCAGAATATGCTAAATTCTTAGAACCCAAAGTACTACTGGTAACCGACCCTAGAAGTGATTTACAAGCCATAATCGAAGCCAAACAGATCGGAATCCCAGTAATCGCACTTTGTGACACTGAAAACCTTCTGGGTAATGTGGATATTGTCATACCAGTTAACAACAAGGGAAGAAAAGCAATTGCACTGGTGTACTGGTTGCTGGCCCGACAAATCCTCAGGGAAAAAGGAGTAATCAATCCCGATGCTGAACTGGACGTAACTCCGGCAGACTTCGAACTGAGAATATAAATCTCACCAACCCCTACATGAACACTACTTTAAGTCTTTAAATCTTATCCAAATTGATCATCATCAGTTTATTAGGGTTTAAAGATTTAAAAACACTCAACCTATAAGAATTGAAGATACAATGACTGGGTTTGAAAGTTTGGTTCAATGTTTGAGTTTACAAGGTTTTGCATGTTTAATGCAGGGATTTGAGGGGTTCTAGATTAATACAGAGATTTGAAAGGTTTGTAGGTTTAATACGGGGATTTGTTAGGCTTTGAAGAGTTATAACACTGATTTATTGTGTTGGTATGATCTGATCTGTTTATGAGATTCAAACCGGTTTTCACGATTTAATAAAATAATCTAAAGGGTAAAACCTTTTAAAAATAGGGGGGATTATTAATGATTAGAAAACCTGCAGTGGCAGGATACTTCTATGAATCGGATGAAAAACTTCTTAAAGAGAGAATCAAATGGTGTTACAATCATCCGATAGGTCCTGGACGAATCCCTGAGAAACTGGGAGATAAACGGAGTATTAAAGGACTGATCTCACCCCATGCGGGTTATGAGTTTTCAGGGCCGGTGGCTGCTTTTTCCTATCTGGAACTGGCAGAAGATGGCCTTCCAGAGACAGTGCTGATCTTATGCCCCAACCATACAGGCATGGGTTCAGGACTATCCACCATGACTGAAGGGTCCTGGCAAACTCCACTGGGAGAAGTCCCCATAGACACAGAATTTGCAAGCCAACTGGTTGATAATTATCCTTTACTGGATGATGAACCATCTGCCCACGTGCAAGAACACAGCTGTGAAGTCCAGTTGCCCTTCCTACAGGAACTGGGACAGGATTTCAAACTGGTTCCAATCTGCATGATGATGCAGGATCTGGAAACATCCCAGGAGTTGGGAGGTGTCATCGCCTCAACAGCCCATCAATTAGGGCAAGACTTGGTGTTGATTGCCAGCACTGACTTCACCCATCAAATGCCACACAAGGTAGCTGTAGCACAGGATAAAAAAATCCTGGAAGCCATAGAATCGTTTGATGAACAGGAGATGTTTAATCGAATTATCTCCAACAATGTGACTATGTGTGGATACGGACCAGTAGCCACTACCATGGCCGCATCAAAGGCTATGGGGGCGCATAGTGCTAAAATCCTCAAATACGCCACTAGTGGAGATACCAGTGGGAACTACACCGCAGTAGTGGGATATGGATCAGCAGTATTTCGATAGACTTTCCCCACATAATTTCAAGCCACTAAATCCCTAAGGATCACATTTTGAAACTAATCTATATTCTCAAATAGCTACGCCTCAAATTTTTATTAAATGATTCAGACACTGGTAAAAAGCATGAAATAATTTGGAATTAAACGATATATTACAAGCATAAATAATCGGATTAACTGGTATTTTAAATCATGAAATAATCGGGGTTAACTGGTATTTTAAATCATGAAATAATCGGGGTTAACTGGTATTTTAAAATCATGAAATGATTAATCAACCTTTAAGCTTTATTATATGGTTTAAAGGTTAATTCGGGACTAATATGGTGGAAGGGAGAGTAAGATAATATAAAAAAAACATTATTTGATATAACCAGGATATGATCTGGTAGAGTTATTCAATATTTATTAGATAATTTAGAAGTTAAAAAAAATGGATTAGATCAGCAAGTAGGAGTTTAATCTAATGAAGGTTACGGCGTCTGCACCAGGCAAGGCCATACTTTTCGGAGAACACGCAGTGGTATATGGAAAACCAGCCATTGCAGTGGCTGTAAACCGAAAAGCCATAGTCACAATCCAGGAAGGAACTTACGACTACATCAATGTCAAAATCCCAAAATTAGATGTATACGGAGCAATTGATATAAAAAATCACAAAATAAATCCATTAAAAACATCTACCACGCCGGATCAGTTTTCTGGTTCCCATCCCAATTCAAAACATCCTGAATCTCTAACTTCTCACCTTAAATCAGATGATCCTGAAAGTTCAGGATCGTCTTTTAGGGCAGATGATCTAACATCATCATCACCCCTTAATTTGGGCATCCTACAATTCATCCGCAATGCAATCTTTAATGGTCAATTTCAACCAGACCATGGTTTGGATGTGCAAGTGGATCTGGAAATACCCATAGGCGCAGGACTGGGCTCATCAGCAGCCATAACTGTTGCCACCATCGCTGCACTGGCAAGATACCTCCAAGAAGATTTAACACTGGAACACATAGCAAAAATGGCCCACCAGGTAGAATTAGATGTGCAGGGAGCAGCAAGCCCACTGGACACCACCATATCAACCTATGGTGGTTTTATCTACTTTGCCAGCCAAGGAAGCACAGTGAAGTTAAAGCCAGCCATGGACATGCCCCTGGTAATTGGATACACACCTCACCCAGGAAACACAGGCAAATTAGTGGCTGGAGTCCGGAAACTCCATGATGATCATCCTGAAATAATTAAACCTATCCTGGCTACCATTGAAAAAATAGTAAACCAAGCCAGAGACGCCATCATTAATGGCAACCAACAGGAAGTAGGAGAATTAATGAACATCAACCAGGGACTCCTGGATGCCCTGGGAGTTAACACCAACCAACTCTCCAACCTGGTCTACCAGGCACGAAGCGCAGGGGCCATAGGCTCCAAACTAACCGGAGCAGGCGGAGGTGGCAGCATCATAGCATACTGCCCCGGTAAAACCCAGGAAGTATTGGAAAGATTAAAAAAAGTTGAAAACGCATTCCAAGTTAACATATCTCACCAAGGAGTGACATGGAAATGATTAAACCTAACCAGATAATGATTAAATCAGGTGTGAGGGATAAAAAAAGTGACAAGCTCATGAGTAGATCCAACACCACTCTAGATCTGTTTTTTCCCACTGGAAACCATAATAGGGGAGTTGTGTGGTAGATGATCATCCTGAAACTGGGTGGAAGCATAATCACCCGCAAGGATAAAACCAAACCCACCCTCAACCCAGTGAACCTGGAACGCATAGCCCAGGAAATCTCGGTTGCAAAAACTAGGAAACTGGTCATAATCCACGGGGCTGGAAGCTTCGGACACCCATATGCCCAGAAATATGAGATAGGCTCACCCATTAAAAATGAAAGGGAACTTGGCCGGAAAAAAAGGGGTTTTGCCCTAACCCAGAATTCAGTAAAAAACCTCAACCACTTCCTGTGCCATTACCTCCTAAAATGGGGCATACCAGCCATTGCTCTTCCCCCGTCCTCTTTCATCAAAAGTAAGAATAAACGGATCGAATCAGCCAACCTGGAAATTACCGAAAAATATCTGGAGATGGGACTGGTACCAGTCTTGCATGGTGATGTGGTCCTGGATGAGAATGAGGATATCCGGATGGCAGTAGTATCTGGAGACCAGCTAGTCACCTACCTAGCAGAAAAGTTACACCCTGAGAGGATCATCCTGGGTTCAGATGTGGATGGGATCTACAACCGCGACCCCAACCGACACCAGGAAGCTCAACTTCTCCCAGTGGTCAAATCACTGGAAGATCTAGAATTTCTGGAAGGAGCCCGCACAGTGGATGTCACCGGTGGAATGGCTGGTAAACTAGAAGAGCTACTGGAACTGGCCAGTAAAGGCACACCATCAGAAATAATCAACGCCGGTAAAAAAGGAGTCCTCCTAGCAGCATTGAAAGGTGAAAAGGTGAAAGGCACCCTGATAACTAAATAAAGGTCATGATCATAATATAATTATATAAACAATCTAAGTCGCATTAAAATAGTAAAAAAGAACACACTAAACCCATAAATAATTAATTAAATCATTTTAATCAACACGTATAAAAAAATTAAATCAAATTGAATTTGTACATGAGTGAATTAGAATATCAAATCATTTCAATAATTGTACATGAGTGAATTAGAATACCAAATCATTTTCAATAATTGTACATGAGTGAATTAGAATATCAAATCATTTTCAATAATTCACATCCCACCTCAACTCAACTAGCATGAAATCCATGCCGAAGTTACGATAATAAAAATAGAAATATAGTAAATTTAGTTAAAACTATACTAAAAGGAAAGAAATCATGATTTCAGATAGAAAATTAGAGCATCTGCTTTTATGTACCCATAGCGATGTGGAGTACCACAAAAAAACAGGATTAAACGATGTTGAATTGGTTCACAAAGCCATTCCAGAAGTAAATAAGGAAAAAATAGACCTGTCAACATCATTATTTGGTAAAAGAATCGATGCACCCATTATAATAACTGCCATCACCGGTGGACATCCAGTAGCATTGAAAGTAAACCGGAAACTGGCCCAAACTGCAAGAAAACTGAAGATAGGTTTGGGCCTGGGAAGTCAGAGAGCAGCAGTTGAAAACCCAGAACTAGCATCAACCTACACTGTGGCACGCGAAGAAGCACCTGATGCCCTATTGATAGGAAACATAGGAGCACCCCAACTCGAACAAGCACAAGAAGCCGGGGAGATGATGGACCTAGACGCAATGGCCATCCATCTAAATGCATTACAAGAAGCTATCCAGCCAGGTGGCGACCTGAACACCATTGGATATTTGGAAAAAATCCAAAACACCACTAAAACCCTGGACATGCCAGTAATGGTTAAGGAAACTGGTGCCGGTATAAGTGGTAACGATGCCCAGTCACTGGAAAAAGCCGGTGTCTCTGCAATTGACATTGCCGGGGCCGGAGGAACAAGCTGGGCAGCAGTAGAGAAATACCGATCCAAAGACAAAAACATGGGCCAATTGTACTGGGACTGGGGCATATGCACCGCTGCCAGCACAGTAGAAGTCAGCCAATCAGTAAACATACCCCTAATATCATCAGGAGGCATAAGAAACGGATTAGACGCTGTTAAATCTTTAGCTCTTGGTGCTGATGCTATTGGAATGGCATTACCAGTTCTTAAAGCATCAGAAATAGGGAAAAAAGCACTTGACCAATTTTTTGAGAGATTTTTGCAGGAGATGAAGGTGGCCATGTTCCTGGTGGGAGCAAATAACTTGGAAGATCTCCGAAAAGCAGACCTGGTCATCACTGGAAAAACCAGGGAATGGCTCACCGAAAGGGGATATAACACTAAAAACTATGCAAGGAGGTCCTCATTATGAGCGTGGAAATAATAGCCATAGGTGGATACGAAGAAGTGGGCAAAAACATGTCCGCAGTAAAAGTAGGGGAAGACGTTATCATTTTTGACATGGGAATCAACCTGGACCGGGTTAACATTCACGAAGACACCGACATCGCCCGTATGCACAGCTTGGATCTTATAGAACGGGGAGTAATACCTGATGACACCCTGATGAAGGAAGTGGATGGTAAGGTCAGGGCCATAGTATTCACCCACGGACACTTGGACCATATAGGGGCAGTGGCCAAATTAGCCCACCGGTACGAAGCACCACTCATCGGAACACCCTACACTCTGGCACTGGTGGAAAACAGTATAAAACAGGAAAGGAAGTTCGAAGTCTCCAACCCACTCCAAGTCCTCAATGCCGGGGAAAAAATGCAGATATCTCCGGATATAACCCTTGAATTTGTGCACACCACCCACAGTATTCCCCAGGCAGTGCACGCCGTACTGCACACTAGTGAAGGAATCATTGTCTATGCCCTTGACTTCAAATTCGATAACCATATGATGCTCAGCCCACCACCAGATTATCAGAGGTTAAAGGAGCTGGGAAACCAGGGAGTACTGGCACTTATTGTGGAAACCACCCGGATGACTGACCAACATCAGGAGAAAACCCACTCGGAGAAGGTGACCAGAATAGTGCTGGAAGATGTTATGAGGGACATGCTACCTTCCAAGGAAGGATTACTAGTCACCACCTTCAGCAGTCATATTGAACGTATCCAGGCCATCTGCAACATTGCCAAGGAAAGTAACCGGAAACTCATGTTACTGGGAAGATCAATGGAACGTTTCGGAAGCATGGCCGAGAAGATAGGCATACTGGACCTACCCAAATCTGCCAGCATATTCGGAAGCCCCAAAGCAGTTAACCGTGCGTTGGCCCGTGCCGAGGAGAACCGATCAGAATACTTATTAGTAACTACCGGACACCAGGGAGAACCAGACGCCCTCCTACCACGAATAGCCAGTGGCAGAACCCAGTTCAACGTAGCACCTGGAGATAACGTGGTTATCAGCGCACCCATCATACCCAACCCTACTAACATGGCCAACCGGAACCTGATGGAAAGACGTTTAAAGGATAATGGTGCACGGATATATACCAATGTCCATGTATCTGGCCATGCTGGCCGGGAAGATCATCGAGATTTCATACGTATGTTGCAACCACAACACATCATACCGGCTCATGGTGATTTGGAAATGCTTTCAGCCTACACTGAACTGGCGGAAGAGGAAGGATACAAGTTAGGTAATGATGTTCATGTACTTAGAAATGGACAGGCACAAGTTTTCAATGGAGGGGTTTAATGGAAACAAAACAAGAAGTAACCCAAATCCTCAAACAATACTCAAAAGATATAGATCATGAACTTACCAGAGCCCTGGAAAATGTAGACCCAGAAACACTCCGCCAAGCATCAGAACACCTGATCAAGGCTGGTGGTAAGAAACTCAGACCAGCACTGGCAATTTTAAGTGCACAGGCAGTGGGTGGTGAAGTTAAATGTGCCCTGAAAACCGGGGCTGCAGTGGAACTGATCCACACCTTCAGCCTAATCCACGATGACATCATGGACCAGGATGATAAAAGAAGGGGCAAACCATCAGTGCATGTTTTATGGGGAGAACCCATGGCCATCCTAGCTGGAGACACCCTATTTTCCGAGGCATTCTCCACAGTTATCCGCAGTGTTGATGACGGTGTATCTCCGGACAAGATACTACCAGCACTGCAGACAGTGGTGGACAGTTGTGTTAAGATCTGCGAAGGCCAAGCCCTGGACATGGGATTTGCCGGACGCCTGGATGTTACTGAAGAAGAATACTTGCTCATGATCTACAAGAAAACCGCGGCACTAATTGCTGCTGCCACCAAAGCAGGGGCAATACTGGGTGGGGGAACACCAGAACAGGTTAAGGCCCTGGCAGAGTATGGTCGGCTTATTGGAATGGCCTTCCAGATCCAGGATGACTACCTGGATGTGGCTAGCAGCGAAGAAGAACTGGGCAAACCAGTAGGTAGTGACATAGGAGAAGGTAAGATGACCCTCCTGGTGGTGGATGCACTGGCCAAGGCTGATAAGGCCGACAAAAAGAGACTACTCACCATCCTGAAAGAAGAAGGTGATGAGAATGTTTCTGAGGCACTGGAGATAATCGAAAAATATGGATCCAAACACTACACCTGGCAAGTGGCCCAGGAAGATGTGAAACAAGCCAAAAATTTACTGGACATCTTGGATGACAGTCCAGCTAAGGAAGCCCTCCTGAAGATAGCCGACTTTGTGGTGGAAAGAAACCACTAAAAAAAAAAGAAATTGTGGTAAGAATCCACCAAAAAAAAATACATCCACAAATTTTTTCATGATCATCGTTTACAATGACTGTAAAAAATCATGATTGTAGTGATTTTAAGATATTATTCATCTCAGTGATTTAAAAGTAGAGATATATTATTTATGGAATTATTTTAAGTGGTTATCATGGATGAACTGACAAAACTCATCAAAAAACAGGCCCTAATCAATGCAACTAAACATGGTGGACAAGCCCAGCCCGGTGCAGTTATAGGGATGATAATGGGCAGCCACCCTGAATATCGTAAAAAGGCAGGGGAAGTATCTAAATTAGCCGCTCAGATAGTGGGAAAAATCAACCAACTATCTCCTGATGCCCAGAAAGAACAGTTGAATGGGTTGGGTGGTTTTGTTGAGGAGAAAAAACCGCAAAAAGTTAAGGGCCTTGCTGACTTAGATGGTGTTGATGGCCAGGTAGTCCTGCGTTTTGCACCAAATCCATCAGGACCCCTCCATATAGGTCATGCCAGAGCTGCAGTTTTAAATCACCAATATAGGAAACGATACCAAGGTAAGTTAATATTAAGGGTTGAAGACACTGACCCGCGCAGGGTGGATCCTGCTGCTTACGATATGATAGGTGAAGACCTAGAATGGATGGGAGTCAAGTGGGATGAAAAGATCATCCAATCTGATCGTATGGAAATCTACTATGAACAAGCCCACAAACTCATAGTCAAGGGAGGGGCTTACATGTGCACCTGCCCTGGTGATGAGTTTAAAAAACTGAAAGATTCATCACAAAGCTGCCCCCACCGGGATGCAACAGTCCAGGAGAACCTTGACCTCTGGGAGAAGATGCCCCAGACAGGTGAGGGAGAAATGGTCCTCAGGGTGAAAACTGATATCAAACACAAAAACCCGGCAATACGTGACTGGGTTGCCATGCGAGTAGTCGAAGAAGAACACCCCCGTGTGGGAGCTAAATACAAGGTCTATCCCATGATGAACTTCTCAGTGGCTGTGGACGACCACTTGTTAGGCGTGACCCATGTTCTCAGGGGAAAAGACCACCTGGCCAACAGTGAAAAACAGGAATACCTATACCAACATATGGGCTGGTCAGCACCCAAATTCATACACTACGGAAGGCTGAAAATGGAGGACATACCTCTTTCCACATCCAAGGCCAGAGAAGGCATAGCTGAAGGTGTTTACACTGGCTGGGATGACCCCCGTCTGGGAACCATCCGTGCCATTGCCAGGAGAGGTATACAAGCAGAAGCCATAGTTAAGTTAATGACCGAGATTGGGGTGAAAATGGCAGACACAATTGTCAGCTGGAAGAAGATATACGGCCTTAACCGGACCTTCCTGGAGGAAAAAGCCAACCGCTACTTCATGGTGGAACATCCCGAGCCAATAAAGATCGAGGGTGTGCCAGAATCAGAACTGAAAACTGTGGAAAGACCCTTACACCCGGACCACTTGGATCGGGGAATGCGCAAATTAAACTTCGATGGCCATGTGTACCTGGAGGAAAAAGACATACCATCACATCCCAAACAGGTAATACGGCTGATGGATGCAGTTAACATAACCTTCAACAATGGAAAGGCCAAGTACCATAGCAGTGGTATTGACGAGGCACGTAAGGCAAGGGCCAGAATAGTTCAATGGGTACCAGTAACCGGTGCAGTTGATTGTGAGGTTCTACTGCCAGATGCATCTATTGAACTGGGATATGCTGAAGAATCAGTATCTGATGTTCGAGAGGATGATGTTGTGCAGTTTGAAAGGGTGGGATTTGTCAGATTAGACCACACCCAGGAAAACAAGAAAACATTCTACTATGCCCATAAATAAATCCGGGTCAACGATCACTTTGGTATTAAAAAAAGTAGAAAAATAGTTTAATTTATTTCAAACAGAATACTTTTCTTTTAAACCTTTCAAACTGCATATTTTTCTTTTAAACCTTCCAAACTGGATTATTATCATTTTAAATTCCTTTTACTACCTTTTTTTAAATATTTTTTCACTTTTTCCCCATCCAATGTGAAGATTGTCACCAAAACTGGTGTATACTATTTTGTATATGTGACGTTAAGATAGTTCTAGAAAAATCTTATCTTAGGGTCACATTGCACAGGTCTTCAAACTACAACTTTAAAAGAGAAGGTCATGTTGCATACGCCTTCAAATTACAACTTTAAAAGAGAAGGTCATGTTGCATACGCCTTCAAACTACAACTTTAAAAAAAGAAGGTCATGTTGTATGCACTTTCAACTTTAAAAGAAGAATGTCATATTGCATACACCTTCAAAACACAACCTAAAATAATAATAGGGATATGTTTATGTCGCTTTTGTAAAATATTTGGAGATATGGGGAGTGAATGATTAATGGAATACCATCATGATAAACTGATGCAGAAACTCTTCCAGGTCCTGGAAGAACCTAAAAAAATGGAAGATATTGACCTTTCCACGGATTTTGTCAAAAACCTTATTTTAAAGATTATTAACACCTATGGAACTATAAAAGTTCAACAGCTACAGGAAATCATTGGATTGCACTTGGACATCCTGGAAGAATGCCTGAAACCCATGGAGAATGATAACCTCATCTCACAGACCGGGGGCGGATTTCTTTTTGCCAGTGTGGATTACACCATAAGAAAACAGGGCCAAAAGAAGGCAGCTAAACTTTTGAAAGACAATCCCTACGTTGGTATTGCACCAGTTACCTATGATGAATACTTCAAGATCATGCAAATCCAGTTAAAGGGGCGCTACCCCCTGGACATTCCATCGGCGGTGGTTGAAAAGGCATTTAATGATGTGGTGGGTATGCAATACCCTAAAAAGGTTCTCACAGAATCAGCTATTGGGGGTAAAGGTTTTTTCATCTACGGACCACCTGGTACTGGGAAAACATTCCTCACCAGTAAAATGTCCAACATACTACCACCACTATTAATGCCCCGTTACATCGAGTTCAGTGGCAGTGTAATACAACTATTTGACCCTGACTTCCATAAAATGCGGCCAGAACAACCCAACGACACCCGTTGGGTTAAGATTTATGCACCATTCGTTTTCACAGGCTCTGAACTGAGCACCCAGAAAATGGAAACACTTTACAATCCTAATAAAGGAGTATTTGAAACCTCCCCTATAATTAAAGCCAATGGGGGAGTACTCCTACTTGACGATCTGGGAAGGCAGAAGGAAGACCCCAATGTACTTTTAAACAGGATGATCGTACCCCTGGAGAATAAGCAGGACGTGGTCTACATTAAGGGGGTGCCAGTGATTGTGCACACTCACTTCATACCGGCACTGTCTACTAACTTGGAGATAACCATAATCGACGAAGCTCACCTGCGCAGAGCACCATTACATGTATTTCTGGAGGAACCCAGCTCAAATGAGATCGTGGAAGTGTTTCAACGTAACCTGAACGCTCTAGGCGAAAAATATCAGGAAGATGTGCTGGAACGCTTCAGGAAGGTTTACGTCTCCTATGTTGATGGTGGTGAAAACTTAAAGCCCACCTTTGCCCATGCTCGTGACGTTGCCCAAATAGCACAAGCCATCCGCATCTGGAGGGATGAGGAAGAGATAACCGTTAATATTCTGGAGGAAGCCCTGGACCAGCACATACTGGTGTTTATGCAGCGTAAATACACCCCAGAACTTTTCGACCGCATAATCAGCCAGGGAACCAAACCACGCCAGTAAAGGGGCTGTATAGTTCTTTAAAGGTTGTATGGTATTTGGATATGTACTGCACTTTTTTAAAAAAAATCTTTTATCAACGATTTTTAAATAAAAGATTGTACTGTCATAAAAACTAGGAAAATCACGAATAATATCACCATTGGAAGTCACGTATTGTTTTGGGCACTTTTTTAACTATTGGATTGTCCAAAATGTGATGATGGGAAGATTTCTAGGGGGCTATGCTAACCTTTTTATGCCCATCATTACAATATAAGAGAGGTTAAAATCACGAGAGGATATGATCAGATGACATGTAACATATTAGTTGGTGGAGCCTGGGGAGATGAGGGAAAAGGTAAATGTATCACCTACCTCTGCAACCAGGACAAACCGGAAATCATTGCCAGGGCAGGCGTAGGTCCCAATGCAGGCCATTCGGTGGAGTTTAACGGTGAAAAGTATGGGTTGCGTATGATACCCTCCGGATTCGTTCACACCGGAGCACGATTACTCATAGGAGCTGGTGTTCTGGTGGATCCAGAGGTTTTCCATTACGAACTGGATTATCTTAACAAATACCATGTAAAATCAAGGACATTTGCCGATTACCGCTGTGCAATAATTGAAGAAGAACACAAACAACAGGACAAAGGATCCGACCATTTGTATAAAAAGATTGGAAGCACTGGAACAGGATGTGGACCAGCCAACCGTGACCGGGCACTCCGAAGTATTAAACTGGCTGGAGACTTAGAATCCATGGAAGGATTCACTGCTGATGTGCCCCTGGAAGTGAACACTGCCCTGGATGAAGGGAAAGATGTGTTCATCGAAGGATCTCAAGGGTTTGGATTATCATTATATTATGGGACTTATCCCTTTGTTACCAGTAAAGATACCACTGCATCCAGCATGGCTGCTGATATTGGAGTGGGACCAACTCGTATTGATGATGTTATCGTTGTTTTCAAATCTTACATAACCCGTGTGGGTGAAGGACCATTCCCATCTGAGATGGAACAGGAAGAAGCTGAAAAAATGGGCCTTGAAGAATACGGTACTGTAACCGGCCGCCGAAGAAGAGTGGGACTCTTTGACATGGAAATGGCCCGGGAAAGTTGCATGATAAACGGAGCAACCCAGATCGCCTTAACCTGCGTGGACCGATTGTACCCATCATGTGAACGAACCACTGACTACCAAGACCTTTCCGGCGAAATCAAACGGTTCATCGCTGAAATTGAAGATGAAACCAAGGTGCCAGTGACTATAATCAGCACTGGCCCTGACTTGAAAGACACGATTGACATAAGAGAAGAGTTAATCTAATATTGGTGTACTGGTACAACTGCGCATTTGTTGGGATTATTCCTTTGTTGGAAAATATGTGTGTGGGGAATTTATTTAATCTTAGAGACAACTGTCCACGAAATAAAAGGACACTGTCCAGTGTATAAGTCCTTTTTTTTAAAACCATCCCCATATTTTAAATAACCCATTCACTTTTTTTTTTAAACCGTTTTCACGTTTTTTAATTATCCATTAACTTTTTTTTAATCAGATTCACGTTTTATTATCATCCATTCATTTTTTTTAAACCATATTCACTTTTTCAATCATCTCCCGAGTGAGAATTGTAATTTCTCTAACTAACTTGAGAACTAGAATATTTCGGGAACTAGAAAATTTGAATAACCAAAAAAGATATACTATATCTTGTAGACTGCAATTTCAATGATGATTGGAGGGGGTGGATTGATATTAGGATCTATATTTTAAGTTCAGGCAAGTATGGTGGCCGGGTAGTGAACAACCTGGCTGAGCAGGGTATGGCCAGCAACATAGTGGGAATGGAAGAATACCCTGAAGACACACCGCCTTTAATTGAAGACTTTTCCCAATACTTACCTAAAAGTTTACCACCCGCTGATCTGATCCTGGCAGTGGGACTATCAGGGGATATAAACATGATCGTCCCAATGGTAGCCCAGAAAACCGGAGCCCAGTCCGTTATAATACCCATATACGGACCGAAACAGATGCCCCCTGGCTTGCAACAGGAGATCATTGACTCTGCTCCTGATGTCACCATCGTGTTTCCCAAACCATTCTGCTCACTGGAACCAGTGGGAGATGCACCAATAGACGAGTTTGCCAGCCGTTTCGGCAAACCAGTGCTTTTTATCAAGGCTGATGGTTTTATCAAAAAGGTGGAAGTCCTGCGGGGTGCTCCCTGCGGTTCCACCAACTACATTGCCAAAGGATTGTGGAGCACACCCAGTGGCGAGGCAGAACTGGCATCAGCACATAAACTACACAACTATCCCTGCAACGCCAGCACCGACACTGACCCGGCAGTGGGTGACACCAGCCTACACTTGGCCAGCTACCAGATAAAAGAAGCAGTGAAAAGGGGATTAGGATTTGCAGTGAAAACTGCAGTGGTTGACCATTCAATCTGCAAACCAGAGGACTGCCAGAAAGAATGCCTGGAAAGCTGCCCCCAGGTACTCATAGGACTGGACACCATAACCCTTAATCAAGAAGAAAAAGCCGTGGTTGACCCGGCAACATGTGGATACTGTGAAATATGTATAAAAGAATGCCCACTAAATGCAATAACCATCGAAACTGGAAAGTTTAAATTAGATTAAACAAATATGCACAGGTATAACTTCTTTGTTTTAAAAAGTTATATTGCAGATGTCTCCAACGAAAAATAAGGAAACTTCCACCCTAACTTTCATTTATCATATTATAAACGTGTAAACCATGTATCCATATTACTATTTTGTTAAATTTCAGGAGTAATAGAGTTGAATTCTTCCTTTGCAAACCATTCTTCTTTAAGGATGAGGAATAATATTAAAAAAAGATAAATAATAAGAAGAAATAATTTAAGGGGAAATATGTATGTTTAAGTGGACAAAAGTAAATGAATTAATCCATAAATTTGTTCACGGGCCGTATCTTGTTTTCACCCTATTTTTGGTACTGTTTATAATTAGAATACTATATCTTGATGCAGATCCTTCATTTATCAAGGAATTAGGAGATGTGGGAGATGAGGGTTACTGGGTTCATAATGCTCGTAATGCTATTCTATTTGATAACTGGATGATTGATGATTTCAACCAATCATTATCTGCTTCTCCACTTTACTCTCTCATGCTATATCTCTGCTTCAGACTATTCGGTTTAGGCCTACTTCAGGATCATTTATTTTCTGTAATCACCAGTTTCCTGACTCTGATTGTTTTATACTTTTTCATAAAAGATGTTCACAGCAGGAAGGCAGCACTATACAGTGTGCTGATATTAGGATTTAATGCTGTGTATTTATCCTACAACAAATTAGGACACGTGGAAACTTCAATGATCTTTTTCTTATTATTAGCCTATTACTTGTGGTATAAGGGCAATAGTAAAAAGATATTATACCTTATCTCTGGCATATTTTTCGCACTGGCAGTTTTAACAAAAATAACTGCCATATATTTCGGTATTGGCTTTTTACTCCTCTGGGCACTGGAAAAAGTTAGGAGTACTGATTTTGAATGGAAAACAATTAGCTATTTCATTGCAGGGACGACAATCCCCTTGTTAATCTATATCATGTTCTTAGTAGTGCCTTACTGGGATAAATTATCTCCTTTTTTACTTTCAGTAAGCGGAAGATCTGCCTTTTTATCCCTACCATACTCTATCGCATCTTTGGCATATAACACCTTTTTTGGTTTAATACCTGTCTATTTATTATTGATACCCCTAATTTGCTATCTAACCTACTTGTTAACTAAAATAAGCTACAATAAAGGAGGAAGTTTGAATATAAGGGAGTATATTCTTAAAATGGATTACTTGGAGATTTTGGTTTTGACTTGGTTACTGGGTGGCCTGTCAATGTTATTATGCACTGATTTTGGAACCAGAAGATTTTTAGTCTTTTTAATCCCCATGACCCTCATTTTAACAAAGATCTGGGTAGACAATTGCCAGTTCAACATAAATAAGATGATTTGGACTTTAGTTGACATATTAACTGATAACAAGATATGGGCTAAAATTTTAGTTTCATTGGTAATAGTTTTCCCAGTATACGCTGCTTTCATCAAATTCGCTCCTTTCATCAAATTTTTCAAATTCGGATTTGCAGTTGACTTAACCTACATCTTACTGTCGCTTTTGGGAACACTTCTCATCGTAGTCTTTCTAATTTCACCCTACTTGAAAAACAATCAGAAAATCCGACACCTGAAAGCAGTGACTATACTAACATCATTGAGTGGATGGATAATTCTTCCATTAATAAACCTTATCAACTTGAACTCACCCTTTCTATCAGTATACCTCAATATTACCCTACATCCCCTGCACCGAATTATGATACTTTTTTTAGTAATCATAATCATCATTTTCCTCTTCATCTTGAATCAGAAACTATTTAAAGTAACCAGGAAGTTCACCCGGAATCTGTTAATTATTTATCTATTGGTAAACTTGCTAATAATTGGAATGCAGTTTGCCAGTCCCAGTTATACCATAGTTGAAGGTTCAAAAAGTTTACAAAATCATGTCCCAGCTGGGGAGGTGGTAATAGGCAAATTTAGTCATGAATTATCATTTGAAAACCAAATCTTTCCATTATGGTACTTACCCTACGATAATCAGTACAAAACAATAAATCAAAACATATCTCAATATCCGCCCAGGTTCTTATTAACCCCTGAAAAGTTTGTCTTGTCCCAGTATCCAATCGCTGATCTTGAAACACATGAAACGTATCCCACTGTGGGAGACTTTAAAAAAGTTAAATTTATTAAAAAAATCTATCTATGCCCCTATCCCTACACCAACCAGTCCCGGATTATCTTAAATTTATATGAAATCCAGGATCTATAATCAAAGACCTCAACCGGATGGTATTAAATAAATTCAAATAATAATCCTGACCCTTTAAACAGATCTGTTAACATAATTAATACTTCACAGCAGGCATAACTTTGATATTTTTTTATTAAATTCCATATGTAAGAAAAAAGGGGATTTTTATTATGAAACTTAGATTATTAGTTCCGAGAAATATGGCATTTGCATTGTCAATAGTTTGGCTGAAATGGGGCTGAAAGTAGGATGGTTGGTTTGTAAAAGTTGCCTGAAGACTTGCCAGAGTTCATTGACGATTTTGAAGGATATATTTCTAAAAATATTCCCAGAGCAGATCTCATACTGCCAGAAATGGAAATAGAATCAGTGGGCTGGTGGAAAAAGTAAAGGTTACCAGAACTGCCCCCTGTGGCCGCACCAATTACATAGCTGAACACCGACATTCAAATAATTTATAAGTAATGTAATCGTATTAATAGTAATTCAAATCATATTACGTAATTTTATATATATTTAACCATATATAATCAAACATGACTTCTGTATCAAAAATAGAAGAAAAAACCCCTAAAACAGTAGGTACTAAACTCACACTTCACGAAAATGAAGAAATACAAAAATTGATCGATGCTGGAATGTACCTCAGCTACTCTGATTTCATAAGAGAAGCTATTAGGGATAAACTCAAAGCAATAAAGGTCATTAAAATACGTGAAATTGATTATGATACTGCTAAAAAAGAAATTTTAGGTTATTACAAAAATTATTCTGAGGCTTATGATTACGAAGTTGCAGATGATCTGGAATTAGATTACAAATTTGTTTGTCAAATTCTTGAAGAATTAGAAAAAGAAGGACGTTTGGGGTCTGGTTGAATGAGTAATTATAATAAGGAAGGAACCACTATTGAAGGTGATAGAATAGTTGGTGAAGCAAGGAAGATCAGTGATCCGGTAACAATAGTTAAAACTGGCAGACACAAATCCCAAAGAATCATTCTAAAAGATGATGCCATGTGTCGTATAGCTAAAAAATATAGATTTATTAAATAATCAGGTGAATTTAGCAAATTTATTATCTCTTCTTTTAACTTTTCTGATGTCGTTCTATTTTTATAAATTTCATCCTGTTTATCCAGAACTGTTCGTGGAAAATGTTATATGCTGTTAAAGTAGATAATTCAAGCAGGTGATAGGAATGGATAACAAAGAAAAGGTAATCAAAGCATTCAAAGACTCCGAAGAACCATTAAACGCCACTAAAGTCAGCCAGATATCGGGTGTGGATAAAAAAGAAGTCGACAAAATTATGAAAGATCTCAAAAAAGACGAAACCATCATATCTCCCAAAAGGTGCTATTGGGCCTTAAAGTGATATTCAACATTAAAAAATCAATACTTTTTTTTACAGTTTGGATTAGTTTTCAGCACAAAGAGCCTTAATCCCCGGATATAATAGTGGGAATAACTAACTAATATTATTAAAATAGTATTTCAACTAATTATATTAATGACCTTTAGTTATAGGACTAATCATTATAGGTGTTATTTTAACTAGAATGGGTTTTGACAATCAGAAGAGATATGATACTATGAAACTTTACATCATAAGTTCCGGGAAGTATGGCAGTCGCATTATCAATAGTTTGGCTGAAATGGGACTGGCCAGTAGCATGGTTGGTTTGGAAGAGTTACCTGAAGACCTGCCAGAGTTCATTGACGACTTTGAAGGATACATTCCAAAAAATATTCCCAGAGCAGATCTCATACTGGCAGTGGGTCTTTTCGGAGACATAAACATGATAGTGCCTCTAATCGCAGAAAAAAGTGGAGCAAAATCTGTTATAATCCCCCACCATGACCCAGCCCAGGTGCCACCAGGACTGCAAAGTGAGATCATTGAGTCGGCACCAGATGTGAAGATAGTATTCCCCAAACCATTCTGCACACTGGAACCAGTGGGTGACCAGTTCATTGACGAATTTTGCCAGGAGTTTGGGAAGCCAGAGATGGAAATAGAATCAGATGGACTGGTGAAGAAAGTAACGGTTACCAGAACTGCCCCTTGTGGCAGTACCAATTACATAGCCGAACACATAGAAGGCATACCTGCTGATGAAGTTGAACTGGAAGCTGGTAACAAACTACACAACTATCCCTGCAACGCCAGCATGGCCACTGACCCGGTGGTGGGTGACACCATACTTCACCTAGCCGGATACCAGGTTAAAGAAACAGTTCGACGGGCACTGGGATTTGGAATGAAATCTGCAGTGGTGGACCATGATACCTGTGAAGCCAGTGAATGCCAGCATGAATGCATCAAACACTGCCCCCAAGTACAGATCGGCCTGGACACTGTAACCCTGAATGAAAATGAGCAAGCAGTTATTGACCCAGCCAGCTGCGGATGCTGTGAAATATGCATCAAGGAATGCCCCTACGGTTCCATAGAAATGGAAGAAAGGAAATTCACCATAGAATAAGTGGTATTGTTTAATTTACCCATTAGACTCATTTAGAATAGAACTTAGATGATGGAGTAATATAATGAAGGGTAAAGTCGTTTTCATAGGTGCCGGACCTGGAGATCCGGAGTTAGTAACAGTCAAAGCTTCTAAAATCATTGGCAAAGCCGATGTGATAATCTATGCCGGATCCCTGGTGAACCCCGAAGTTCTCAGATACGCTAAAAAAGAGGCAGTAATTCATAACAGTGCCCAGATGAACCTGGACCAGATCCTGGAGATAATGGAAAAATCAGTCCAGAAGGGTGAATTGGTGGCCCGGGTGCACACTGGAGACCCAGCCATCTACGGTGCTATTGGTGAGCAGATCCAGTACCTGAAGGAAAAAGATATTTCCTATGAAGTCATCCCTGGTGTGAGCTCATTATTTGCAACAGCCGCTGCACTTGAATCTGAGCTGACCTTACCCATGGTTTCACAGACAGTTATCATCACCCGTCCCGGGGGTAGAACCCCTAAACCGGAACTTGAATCCATAAAGTCATTGGCAGAACATGGGGCCACCATGTGCATCTTCCTGGGAGTGCACATGATAGATAAAGTTGTAGATGAACTTCTCGGCTCCTATGATCTGAACACTCCAGTGGCAGTGGTGCAGCGTGCCAGCTGGCCTGATGAGAAGATAGTTCGGGGCACACTGGAAGATATTGCCGGTAAGGTTCACCAGGAAGGAATTCAGAAAACTGCTATAATTGTGGTGGGAGAGGTGCTTGGTGCATCTTGTGTGGTTCCATCCAAACTCTACGACCCACACTTCACACATGAGTACAGGAAAGGTGAAGAAAAATAAGAGTATGGTCTTCATCTATCAAAATGATTAAGGCTTCCTCGCATCTAAACCACATTTTATTTTAAGGGTGAGTGCAGTCAAAAGGATTGTAAGCCCCATAAAAATTCATTTTACAAATGGATAAGATCATGGTGGATGCATAATACGATTTATTGCTGTTTCATTTGTTGATATGGAAAAAATTGAGTTTGATTTTTTTATTAAAAAAAAGATGATTTTAGATATTATATTCTGATTTTACATGTTATGCATTTCTCTTTTGATCATCCTGGAGATGCTGTGAAGGATCAGCCCAGTGAATGCTATGAAAGAACCAAATATGGTCAACAAAGCAGCCATTGCAGTAGGTAGCAGGCTAGGGGATTGATCAGTTATATATTCGCTGAAAAAGATTATGCTAAGCACCATGCCAATTAGGACCATCACTGCACCAGGAGCACCGAAATAGTACAGGGGACGGTTATACTCCATGTCCCGAATTATCCTTAAAAGAACACTCACACCATGCTTAACTGGATTGGCCTTATGATGACTATCTTCACCATAAATAGCTTCGATTTCCACTTCCATAATTCTTAAACCAGCATTAGCCGCGTCAATGAGCATTTCACTTTCAATAGTGTAACCTGAACTGTGGAAACCGAATACTGGAATGGTGTGACCGGCGAATGCCCGGAAACCACTTTGGCTATCAGTTATTTTTAGGTGTCCGCTGATGTTGGTGGCTGCATCCAAGACATTCTGCCCCACCCTACGGTAGGCAGGGGTGTCATCATCTTTACCATGAAGGTAGCGACTGCCATTAACCACATCTGCCTCATCATCCTGGATGGGTTTGACGAGTTTGGGGATCAGTCCAGTGTCATGTTGACCATCCGAATCTAGGGTGACTATGATCTCAGAGTCTTTTACTGCCTCAAATCCGGTTTTAAGTGCAGCTCCTTTTCCCTGGTTAACTGGATGCACTAGTACTTCTGCTCCGGCCAGTTTGGCTATCTGGCTGGTTTGATCACTACTACCATCGTCAACAACAATAACCCTTGAAACATGTTGTTGCGTGCCTAAAACTACGCTTCCAATGGTTTTCTCTTCATTATAGGCTGGTATGATGGCGGTTATCATAAAAGTTTCTCCCTTTCTTGGAACAATTGTATTATGGTGTTAAGATATTTATATCTGCCCGAGATAGTTAGTGTTATAATGTAAAAGAACTAAACTTTTTATTTTGCAGTTACTAACTAGTGGACCTATTAGGAGTAAATGAACGTGAAAAATGTTGAAGGAGTACAGGATCAGCAGTTTGAAAGGAGAGTTTCCTGGGAATATAAGGCAACATTAGTATTGTATCTTTTAGGTCTGATCGTTGCTGAACTTTTAACAACCTACGTCAATAAGATGTGGGGCCTATCCTTACACACCACTATCTTATTCATACTCCTGGTTAACGCAGCCATGGTGGAGTCTGCTGATTTTTCCAACCTACTGCGCAGCATGATGCCCATACCCATCATACGCATTGTAGGGCTTTCCATACCCATGATGCAGATAAAACCACTCTACTGGTTTCCCATTGTGGCTATACCTTTGTTTGCAGCGTCCATAGTGATTATGCGCCGCCAAAAACTTACACTGAAAGATGTGGGGGTATTCATGGGTGAATATCGGGATAATTATCGGGTACAATTTTTCATAGCACTCACCGGATTTTTCACCGGGATCATAGAATTTTTCATACTACGCCCAGATCCATTAATCCCCCAATTCACACCAGTTCTTCTCTTGGGGGGGTTCATTGTCCTGTTACTATCTACTGGTTTGGCTGAGGAGTTATTGTTTCGTGGGATACTTCAGAACAATGCTATGAAGTTTATCGGGACTGGGTGGGGATTGTTATATACTTCTTTAGTATTTTGCACCATGCACATTGGCTGGATATACTTTGCTGACCTGGTGTTTGTGTTTGGTGTGGCATTGTTCTATGGGTTCTGTTTAATCAAAACCAAGTCCATTATTGGAGTGACCATGGCCCACGGAATATCAAACAGCATGCTATTTCTAGTGATGCCATTTGTCAATTTAGCCTACTTCGGACTGCATTAACCTTCTTACTAGGGTACATGAGAATCTATCCATTTTTTTTTTAAAAAAAAAGCTCTGTTTTATCTAAGACTCTGTTTTATTTGATTTTTTAAAGTCCCCAGGTAAAGTCCTGTAGAAAGATCAGAAAAAAGATGAATTATAAAGATCAGGTAATCAGAAAGAAGGGTGAATTTATAAGGATCAGGTAATCAGAAAAGAAGGGTGAATTTATAAGGATCAGCTAATCAGAAAGAAGGGTGAATTTATAGATAATATGTTTTTTGAACCCTTTTAGCTTTAGAAGGATGGTTGTTGGGATAGTAGATGAAGTCACTGGTACCTACAATGCGGAAACTCTCACGCTTCAAAGTATAGGTGCCGTCCCAGTGAGTTAAGACTCCATTAATTGTGAAATTCCCACCAAAAGTCTGACCATCATTTTCAAAGGTGGTCACACCAGTCCAAGCAGCGCAGGTCAGGTTCATGTTCCCTTTGAAGATGGTGTTGAACATGGCATCCTTCACATCTTTATTTAGCAGGGAGAAGATTGTTCCCGGGGTGACCTTGATCTGGTCAATCCTCCCAGTACCATTGAGCCCGTCTGCAGTGTAATCCAGGGGACTTTCTGATTTTTCAGCCCCGGTAAGCTGTAAAAAGAACTTAAAATCCCTTCCCTTTCCATTGATTTTATAGTAACCACCTAAAGAACCCTCGTTAGGGTCTTCAGGGTGGGTGGGAGGTATCCAAACTTTAGATGAGTAATTGTAACTTATCTGATCAAAAGCAAGAGCACTTAAAACTCCATTGCTGACTTCCAGCACTGCCAAACCAGCGATGGCAACCAGCACTATGACTAAAACTAGGATCTTTTTATTCATTTCAATCAGACATTATCCTTTTTTTTAATCCTTATTCTAATAAGGGCTAAAAATAGAAAAAAATAGGGGATGTCTTGCATTAGTTATACAAGACTGGCAATTGCACGGCACAGTTCAGGTGGCACGGTTATGGTGATGGTTACTCTTCCATCAGCGTGAACGGTTATAATCTCTTCTTCGTAGATTGGTTCCTGTTCTGCTGTGTCGTATCCTTTGATCTTTTCCAGTTCTTCTTCAGTGGTGGCAACGAATGACACGCTCTGGTTGATTTCTTTTGGTAACTTGTAGATTGGTACTGGCTTGAAGGTTACCGGTGTTTTGTTGTCTTTTTCTGTTGGGTATAATGTGTTGGACCATCCCTGGAATTCAATGTCCAGTGTTCCCGTTTCACCAACACCTTTGGTTTCATTGAAAAGACCTTTCCATGATTGCACACGAATGGTGGTGCCTGGAGGTAATGGTTCGTTACCATATCCCATGATCTGTGATAAGTCAATGGTCACGTTTTCATCAGGTTTGATGAAGTTTTCAACGTAAACAGTCATGTTAGTCCCATTTTTATGGGTTACATTGGCGACCAGTTCTACCTGGGCCCAAGTTTCGCCATGGTTCATAATTGCAACTTTGGTACTTTTAGCGTTAACATCGGTGCTGGTATTATTATTATTGTCGTTGCATCCTGATACAGCCACAACCACTATGACTACTGCCAGGACAGCTAATAATCCTAAGTTTTTTCTCATTTCAAACCTCTCCTAGATTATGGTAACAACTTTGTAGAGTACTACTGCACCGAATACAAATAGCAATGGCAGTATAGCTACGTTGGAGCTGTTTATAAAAGTGTTTATTTTACTATTTTTGCCAGCCTCAGAGCTTAAAATTTCCTTCAAGGCTAGAAATACGATTAATGCCACTACTGCGATTAAACTGTAGCCTAAAATATCTGCTGAGCTTACCGCAGTGGTGGTGGCTGCTGCAGCCGAAGAAGCAGATGTTGCTGCAGTGGTTGTTGTGGCTGCTGTTATAGTCGAAATCATGATATTACCTTACCTACCTTCTAATTCTTTATATACTACTATATATTATTTTTCTTTCCCACAATATTTTATTCGGATAACAATTTTTCCCTTTAATTAGAAAAGGTTATCAGAAGTGTGTAATGGACAAATTTAGTTACTATTTGGACTTTTATCTTTTTCATTATAAATAATCTTTTCTAAATCTTCCTGCAAATAAATAAAATCAACCCCCACTACCAGGGGTTGTCACCATGAGTATTAGCCAAACTGTTTTTTGAATAATCTATTCTAAACGGTCATCATATAGTTGTCTAGAATAAATGGGTATTTAGGTGGTTATATTCAGCCACAAATGTAAAGACCGGTAAGCTGTTTTTTGATCAGGTAATTTGTAGAGTAAAAACTGCATTTTTTTATTCCCAGAATTTCCGGCAGTGAAATTAAATGGTATCTCCTTTTTCTCACCATTTTTCAGGGTTAGTGTTTGGTTGTGGAGGGTGTAATTTTTGACTTTCACCAGTATCTTATAATCAGTGGTGGCATATTCATGGTTCACCACCCCCATAATTACCTCACCCTTCTGGCCATTGGTGAGACTGGTTGGATAGTCACTGGCCTTCCCACCCGGCCCCAGGATGTAGAATTCTGTGAATTTTTCTCCCTGTTTAGGTTTTACAATTATGTAAACTGTGGTGGAGATAGCTAAAATAATGCTAATAATCAGGATGATGGAAAGTATTTTCTCAGTTCTAGATTCTGATTCAAACGACCCTTTGATCTGTTTGCTAAATTCTCCCAGGGGCACGAAATATTTTTCTTCATCAGGCAGCATTCTTCTCCTGAAATATGCAATTAGGCACATGGCCATGGTGAAGATGGTTAAGCTAATGAGTATCGGATCCAGGCGTATGCCCCAGGGCGTGTAGTTAAGAGCCAACCCTATGAGTGGGGTTACAGCAATGCTCAAACCGAAAGAAAGAGCCCCTCTTTCAATACCATCCAGATCTCCCCATCTAGGGAAAAGAGCAGCAATGAGTGAATAGCCCGGTATGAAAAGTACCAATAAAATCCCCAGAATAGTTCGGATGAAACTCTTATTAAGTGGTGGTATGATTATAAAAGCCACAGAAAGGAGAGTTAAAGCCACAATAAGGATAATATCCGAGTAATAGTTACGGGGTTCATAGGATGGGACTGTTTTTTTAAGCTCTTCGTCAGGGAGATGATCCCTTGATTCAGAATCCGAGGGTATGATCCTTTCTTCTTCCCAGCCAACCTCTTCTGAAGTAACTAATTTATCTGTGGTTTCTTTTTCATAAGGGACTTCTTCTAGTATCTCATCATCTGGAACTTTTTCATCCTCTGAATGGACATCTTCTTCTGATGCGAGTAATCTGGGTAGTAAGATCATGGCCACCAGGATTATGGTGGATAGTACAATCAGTTCCATACTGTATTGTGAAATTTCTTTAAGAAAACCAGTGTCCCATCCCAAAAAATCCAATACGAAAAAGAAGACACCCATTAATAAAATTACCAAGAATATCTTAATCAGGAAGGAGTACCATCCACTAAAACCAGACTTTTCATACACTTCTTCATCCATCCAGATGGGTTTATCCATTTCCTCCTCATACTCAGTGGGATAAGTATAGGCAGTAACCTCCTCATCAACTGTTAGAGGGATACTTCCCTGCCTTTCGTCTTCATGAGTTTCATCATCATAGTCGCCTTCTGGTATTTCCTCTTCAGGGGTTTCTATTTCTTCATCATAATATTCATGGTAATCATCTTCATTTAGAACTTTTTCCCTTAATTCTGCTGCTCTTTCAACTGATTCGTCCAGTGTTAATTGTTTCCCATCATAATGAGGTTCTTCGGGGATTGGATCTTTCCTACGGGCCATAGCTATTAGTGAGAATAAAACAGCCAAGATAAGTAGTATGTTCTCATTATACGATCCCATTTTCAGGGATTCCAGTATCAATGGTAAAAACAGGACGAAAAAGAGTCCCAGGACAAAGCCCACACCAGCACGCAGGGACCATTCCATTTTCTCTTCACTGGGCAAGATAGCAGTGATGATGGAGTATCCGGGTAATAATAAAATTGAAATATATTCAATGAAAGTTAGAGCATTACCCTTAACCAGTTGCAGCCAGCTAATGATAAGAACTGCCAGGCTGCTGATGATAACCAGTAAAAGGTCCCTATGAGATGACAGTTTCATAAAGAGTGTTAGGATGAAGAGGTATATAATACTATGAGTAAAATTAGGGATGTTATTTCTCCCAGCGATATGAAAAAACCATATTTTGAAGAGTTAAATAAAGAAGGTATCTCTTTATTCGTAATGTGATGAAAGAGGGTTTGGTTTATATGAAAAGGAAGTTGGTATCCTGAAAGATAAACGACATAATTATACAACCAATGTCTCTTATGAAAAATGCGTAAGTGATTCTATTAATCAAGTTTCATGCGAAAATTATATATTAATTGTGATTAACCATTTTTAGGATATAAGAAAGTACATATTGCTATTATATCTTTTTAAAGCAGATATTTTTTTACCCCCCATCACAAAAATAATTATAACAAATCTAAAAATTCTTCAATAGTTAATTTGGCATCTTTAATAAGATTTCTTAGTGTGCCCCTTTTTATTTCGTCATGGTTTGGTATAGAAAGTGTTGCAATGTATCCTGCTTTTTCCATGATGATATGACTGCCAGTTTGCCTTTTCATGGTCCACCCTGCTTTTTGGAATGCTTTGACAGTTTTCATTCCAAGGGAGTTTAGGCATTATACAACCACTTCTATGGTTTTCCCGTCAATTGTTTGGGTGGCTCTTCCGTTAATAACTTCCATACATCCACGTATTGCATCTTTGATATTTTCAAGAGCTTCTTTTTTAGTTTCACCTTGAGAATGGCATCCAGGTAATGCAGGACAACTCACATTGTATCCCCCATCTTCTGAATCTTTTTGAATAAGGACTTTGAATTTCATTGCAACCTCCAAAATATAGATTTTATTATATAGGAGAATTTCAAATCTTTATGCAGAAACTTTTATACTAATTGATACTTTCTACAAATTTGCTTGGGAAATAGATATTGATAAAGATTTATATTCTGATATTTTTTCAAGTAAATTATCTCCACGATATGAATTTAAAATATTATTATTAACAATATGGCCGGAACTTGAAGAAATTCTAAAAATAGCCCTTTATTAATCTATATAAATGTGATTGTAATGATAAAAATCTTCGTAAGTGGAAATCAGACAGAACTTCGTGATGACAGATTTATAGTGAAGGAAACAATAACCAGTGATTTAATTCTGAAAGACATTTTTGAAATTTTTTTATTCGAAGATTTGCCTGCAACTGGCAAAAACCCTATTTCAGCCTATATAACTGAGGTAAAGAATAGTGACATATAGAAGCAGTTTATGATTCTATAAAAGAGGATGAAGTTAAAGAATTTCTTGAAAAAAGGGCCACACAATTAAACATCGATGTACCCCAAAGACATATAGATGACATTGTAATAAACATTTTAAAGGTCGTAAAGGAACACAAAGGCGAACTTAAACCAATCAATACTGGAATACTCTTTTTTGGGAAGGATCCTTCAGAATTTATCCCCCAAAATGAAATACGAATCGCGCGTTTTAAAGGAGTCACCAGACTGGAAACTATCGATAGTCAAGAAATTAAAGGCCCAATTTATAAAATGATTGATGAAGTTGAATCATTTTTCCGCAGGAATACTCGCATAGCAAATAAAATTGTGGAATTTAAGCGTATCAACATTCCAGAATATCCCTACGAAGCTATAAGAGAGGCTATAATAAATGCAATAGCACATAGAGATTATAATCGTAGGGGTGCACCTATAATGTTTTCTATTTTTGATGATAGAATTGAAATAAGCAATCCTGGTGGATTAATTTCGGGTTTATCCCTTGATAATATTGAAGGGAAACATGAAACCCGTAACAAAAAAATTTGTGAAATATTTAGTGAAACAAAAGATATGGAGAGGTTCGGTACAGGTATTACTAAAATGAAAGAGTTAATGCTGGATTATGGGCTGAAAGAACCTGAATTTTTAGAAGAAGGAGATGTATTTACTGTAAAATTTTATGGTCCTGGTGATAATATTTTGGATCTTGTATCAAATATTCCCAAGGATCGTGTAATTGATTTAAAAGCTTTAAGTTTGAATGATAGGCAGATAAAAGCTTTAGAGATTATGGTTAATCAAGAAATAACTTTAACTAATAAATTGTACCAAGAAGAATTTTCAGTATCTCGATTTACTGCTACAAGGGATCTAACAAACCTTGTTGATAAAGAACAAATTGTTAGAATAGGTAAAGGCAAAAGTACGAAATATAAAGCAATTTAATCTTAATGCAGCATAAACTAGAATTATGCAGCATAAATTGCAGCACATTTTTCGATGCAGCATAAATTAGAATTATGCAGCATAAATTGCAGCATAAATTGATCCATGGAAAAAAAAGGAGTTGTCCATTTTTTAGTTGTTTTTGATTATTTTGTGGGATTTGTCCCATTTTTCT